>JGI990J12352_1000042_pt1 | contig 25178 bp, 37 predicted proteins | sample Intmic4MA4BA4MSA_FD_12352 | JGI IMG/M metagenome (IMG submission 12352) | reverse complement strand
AAACAAAATAATTGAACGAATCTACTATAGATATCTAAGTGATTTAACCCAGAAAAAAGCGAATTATCAAGTCAATTCGCGAAAAAGAACACTAGCACTTAAAGCAATAGAAGAAACAGGAGACATCGAACCGTTAACAAGATTAGTCGAAGAGTTGCTAACTCATATCTCTAACCAAAATTTGCGAAAATTTGACGAAAAATACATAAAACTAGTCTATTTCATGTTTTTGGCATCAACAGACCAACTCCTAGTATATGATGAATTTCCAGCAAGAAACGGATTTATCGACCTCCTCATCAAAAAAACACAAGGAAGCTACGCAAAATACGATGCTATTATCGAATTTAAATACATCAAAAGGGACGGCGTAACTGATGCAAAAATCGAATCCAAACTTGAAGAAGGCATCGCACAAATCGAAGAGTACAGCAAAGACGAACGAATTAGCAAAATCCCAAATTTGAAAAAATACGTCATCGTCTTCTCAGGATATGAAGTTGTGAAAATTCAAGAATTATAGGCAAAGTCCTATGCGAAGAGCCTCGAATAGGACTCAATTTATTCCACTCTTCACCTTTATTCCAAAGCCAAGAGACGGGCGGAATTTTTGATTCCGACCGCCATTTTAAAAAAATCCCCTCTTGGTTCCAAGTTCTAGTTGTAGGATTCGGTCATTTTTGATACAATAGACTAAATATGCACGGTAGCAGAGAAAATTAGAGGTATTTTATGGAAATTAAAGAGATTCGACTCAATATCAATGATGAATTTTTAATGAACTTGGTTTCATATTTCACCATCGACGAAAATTACACGTATGTCGGAAATAACGATGAAATCTGGCTTGAAAACTTGGCACACCCAAGGGTTCAGCTGATTTACATCAATCATAAAAAAGAATTCACGGAAGGTCATGCGGCTTATATATTCAAAAAGATGCAACTGGTAAAGAATAGGATTCAAATGTCGTACCTGATGCCGCATGTCAAAGGACTTGTTTTAAATTTGAATGACTATGACGAGGCAAGCTTGGATTATAATATAAGGAATGTGCCATTTGCGACTGTGAATGATGCGGATGACATTGCGACAAGTAGTGTGTTACGAAAAAAATTCCCCAATATAGTTCATACAAATTTCAGATGTAATTTTGAAGAATTGGCGATGAAAATGGCTGAAGGAACTAAAAACCAGGCACTTAGTTTGATTGGTAATCGTGCGAAGGTCGCGTTACCTTGGGTAACATATACATTCCTTGGGATGATGGTCGTGTTTTTTGGTTATTTGAGATTTCAAGCTTTGAGTATGCATTCAAATTTCGTTGGTATTTCCTATGGTGCGAAGTATAATCCATTGATCGTAGCAGGGGAATATCATCGCCTGCTTGCGTCAGCGTTCATTCATATGGATGTAATGCATTTGCTATTTAACGCCATTTTCATTTTTCGCTTTGGCCGTCTTGTGGAGGATGCATTTGGGGGGGCGCGCGTTGTCCTGATTATGCTGGTTAGTGCCGTTCTTGGGACTCTATTTAGCTTCGCATTTAGTACAAGCTTTGGCTGGGGCGCCTCAACAGTTGCCTTTGGTATTATTGGTGCCATTATTTTCCTGGGCTTTGAGGACAGAAAGCGCTACATGCCACTTGTCAAGCATTCGATTTTGCCGATTATTGGGATGTCAATTTTATTTGATATGATGATGCCAAATGTTGATTCCTTTGCACATTTTGGTGGTTTTGTTGGCGGTTTTTTGGCTGCCACTTTCGTGGGCTTGCCAAAAGTCCGTCTTTTCTTGATGCGAAGTGTCCTAACAATACTAACGATGATTGTTTTAGCGGGTGGACTTTTTAGTCGCGGGGTTGCAATTACAGAGGCGCATGACTTTGAAGGTTTTAACCGTGCGATTGTTAGTAGTTATATCGAGCAGGGAAATTTTGAGAGAGCAGTGCATTTGATTGAGATTTTAGATATTGATTTTTCGGATTTATTGGATATTTCTGAGTAATTTTTTTGAGACGTGGCGCACGGTGTGCGCGAACGCCATTTGATGTGTTTAAAATGGATGGTGATTAGATTGGCTGAAGTTGTAAGATATGAAACGCGGATTGCGGATTTTGAGGGACCACTTGACTTACTTCTGCATTTGCTCAAGGCGTCGAAGGTTGATATTTATGACATTAAGATTTCGGAGATTACGCGACAGTATTTGATGTACATTCAGGCGATGGAGGATATGCAGCTTGAGGTGGCGAGTGAGTATTTGGTGATGGCAGCTGAGCTTGTGCGTATTAAGAGTAAGAAGTTGATACCGCTTGAAGAGGTGGAGATTGAGTCTGATTTTGAGGAAGAATCGGAGGAGGAAACCTTGATTCGTCGTTTGGTGGAGTATCAGAAGTATAAGGAAGTTACTGAAGATTTACGGGAACTTGAAGAGGCGAGGGGACTATTTTACACGAAGCCAGCAATTGATTTTTCGGAATATGCGGATGAAACCGTGCGTTTGGATGCAGGGACTTCTGTGAGTGACTTGATTTTGGCGTTTGAAAAAGTCATGCGTCGTCAGCAGCTTAGTGCACCGAGGCCGACACGAATTATGGGTCGTAAGATAACGGTTGAGGAACGTGTTCAGTCGCTCAGTGAGCAGCTTAGGTATAAAAAGCGTGTTTCGTTTGAGTATCTGTTTGAGCGTTTTGATAGAGAGTATGTCGTGGTAACATTTTTGGCAGTTTTAGAACTAGCCAAGGCTGGAGTCATTTCGATTGTTCACGATGATGAGCAGGATGCATTTTGGCTAATGGGTGGACAAGCAAATCACGTTTTACAAATTTAAAGGGCGCAAACGAGTTTATACTAATTCTCACTTTAAAAGTCAATGAGTATAAACTCGTCGCGTCTTTACTAGCACATCGGCTGTAGAATCCGTAGCTGATGTGGATTTCAGATATTATACTAATTGACTTTTAAAATAACACTTTTTTGCGATAATTTTCCAATTTTATGTTGTTGCCAAAGTCCTTACGTACCCTTTAGGTACGTAAGGACTTCATCGCCTAGTAAAATGAAAAAATTGTTTACAAATAAGCGTCATTTTAAAGGTCAATTAGTATTACTTGGTGGTAAGCAGATATGGATAGAGATAATTATTTAGGAATTTTAGAGGGGCTGTTATTTGCCGTGGGTGAAGAAGGATTGAGCCTTGATCAAATGGAGCACATGATTGAACTTGGGACAGTCGAAATATTAACACTGATAGGCGAGCTTCGCGCTAGGTATGAAGGCGAAGGTCATGGCTTTGCGCTGGTTGAATTAGCAGGGGTTTATAAATTGGTAACGAAAAAAGAGCACGCTGAATTTTTCAAAAAACTGCTCAACAACCCGAATCAAAAGACGCTGTCAAACGCAGCACTCGAAGTTTTAGCCATTGTTGCTTACAAGCAACCGATTACTCGTCATGAAATCGAAGCCGTCCGAGGCGTTTCCAACGACCAGATTCTCAAAAAATTACTGGCATTCTCGTTGATAGAAGAAGCAGGACGCTTAGATGCACCAGGGCGACCACTAATCTTCAAAACGACAAACGAATTCTTAGACTATTTCGGTATCAAAACTATCGAGGAATTACCAATAATTGACTTTGAATCAGAAGACTTTAGCCAAGAAATCGACCTATTCTCATCGAAGGAAACAGACGAAGGCTAAATGGCGCCCATCCGAAATTTTTCGGATGGCGTCTTAGGATTTTTTGTAAAAAAGGTCACGACAAAAATGTGAAAAGTATGAAGGGGGAATTTAACAGAAAAAAATTTTCTCCCAGAGGGTTCTTCCTCATTGGCACTAACTTAGCTAGGAAATCTAATAACACCAAGGAGATTACTCTGAAACTACTTGTAAAACAACACTCAAAGCAAGTCACCAAAAGGGAGTTTCCGTTTTGTAAAGAATGATATTATCAGAAAATTACCTTTTCCACTTCTTTTGGTGATGGATTTATATGTGAATTCAGATTAGAATTCTTGATACTATATCCAAACCTAAACCAAACTGAACTTGAATCCCTTTGCTAAACAATCGAGACATAGGGTAGCATTCACAATGATAATTCAAGGGAAAAGTTCAGTTTGGTCTTGGATTGACAATACTTACTTTCGAGACTAAGTTAGTGCATATGGGCTCTGCCCCAGGGTAGTTCATTAATACTTTTTTGCTCAAGTGGTTCAAGTAGGCAATCTATTACCTCCTGTATGTCTTATACTAATTAACCATTAAAATCATATTTCTTTGCGATAATTTTCCAATTCTACGTTGTTGCCAAAGTCCTTACGCCCCCTCTGGGTACGCTACGGAATTCGTCCCCTAATAAAATGAAAAAATATTTACAAATAAGCGTTATTTTAAAAGTCAATTAGTATTAAGTTATGTTATGTGTCTCCCTTATGAAAATAAATGTAAAAAAAGATTGCAATTGGTGAATAATTCGTGTATAATTAATATTTGACTGTGGCTTTGATGCGAGAGGTTGTCGACACGCCAGGCCGATTTGCCATGGTGCGGGTGTGTTGGGTTATTTTCGTGGAGCTAGTCTATCTTGAAATAGGCGAACACCTATGTTTGAGGCAAACAACTTAGACTTGTGCAAGTTTTGAAATTTTCATTTTTAAATAAGAAACAACAGAAGTGGGAACGAGAAGTTTAAAGGAAGTCTAAAAGCCGAAACTAGTAAAGGAGGCAATAACATGGCAAAGCAAAAAATTAGAATTCGTTTAAAGGCGTATGACCATAGAATTTTAGATCAATCAGCTGAGAAAATTGCAGCGAGTGTAATCAAAACTGGTGCGAAGGTAGCGGGGCCAATCCCATTACCAACGGAAAAGCAAGTTTACACAATCTTGCGTGCGGTTCACAAGTATAAAGATTCTCGTGAACAGTTTGAGATGCGCACGCATAAGCGTTTAATTGATATTTTGGAACCAACTTCAAAAACAGTTGATTCATTAATGAGACTAGATTTACCATCTGGTGTGGATATCGAAATTAAATTGTAATTTAAAGAATATGGAGGTGTAACCTATGGCTAAAGGAATCTTAGGTAGAAAGATCGGAATGACTCAAATTTTCTCTGAAGATGGGAAGTTAATTCCTGTGACTGTTGTCAAAGCAGATCCTAACGTTGTATTACAAGTTAAAACTGTTGAAACAGATGGATACGAAGCGGTTCAATTAGGATTTGAAGATAAGCGCGAAAAGCTTGCGACTAAACCAGAGATGGGACATGTTGCTAAAGCAAAAACTGCGCCTAAGCGCTTCGTTCGTGAATTCCCAGCATTAAATGTGGCGGATTACGAATTAGGTCAAGAGGTTAAAGTAGACACTTTCTCTGTTGGAGACATTGTTGACGTAACAGCGAAATCAAAGGGTAAAGGATTCCAAGGTGCCATTAAGCGTCATGGACACTCTAGAGGCCCTATGAGTCATGGTTCGCACTATCACAGAGGTCCTGGTTCAATGGGTGGCATTCAAGCCAACCGTGTATTAAAGGGTAAAAAATTACCTGGACATATGGGCGCTAAGATTGTTACTGTTCAAAATTTAGAGATTGTTAAGGTAGACACTGAACGTAATGTATTGCTAATCAAAGGAAATGTTCCAGGTAGCAAAAAAGCATTAATTAAAGTTAGAACCGCAGTTAAAGTGAAATAAAATCAACGAAGGAAGGAGGAGTTATAATGCCGCAATTAACGTTATTTAATCAAGAGGGTTCTCAAGTTGGAGATATCACTTTAAATGATGAAATCTTCGGAATTGAGCCTCATAAACAAGCGATGTTCGATGCTGTTTTACTACAAAGAGCATCGCTAAGACAAGGAACGCACAAGACGAAAACCCGTACAGAAGTGCGTGGCGGTGGTCGTAAGCCTTGGAAACAAAAAGGTACAGGTCGCGCTCGTCAAGGTTCTATTCGTTCGCCTCAATGGCGTGGTGGAGGGGTTGTGTTTGGTCCGACACCAAGAAGCTATTCGTTAAAAATGAACAAGAAGGTTCGTCGTTTAGCTTTAAAGTCAGCATTGTCATTCAAAGTTTTGGAAAAGGAATTGTTAGTTTTAGATAACTTAACATTTGCCGCACCTAAGACAAAGGAAATGGTGGCTGTTCTTAACAAGTTGAATGTTGATGTGAAAACACTTCTTGTTATTGCTGGAGAAAATAAAGAAGCTTATCTTTCTGCAAGAAATATTCCTGGTGTTAAGGTGATTCCTGCAACTGGAGTGAATGTTCTAGACCTTCTAGATGCAAGAAAGGTTATCATGACAGGGGATGCAGTTAAACACATCGAGGAGGTGCTCGCATAATGAAAGATGCTAGAGATATTATTAAGCGCCCGATCATTACTGAGAAGTCTTACAACTTGATGGAAGAAGGTAAATATACTTTCGAAGTTGCTAGAGATTCTAACAAGCTTGAAGTTAAGATGGCTTGTGAAAAATTGTTCGATGTGAAAGTTGATAAAGTGAATATTATGAACGTAAAGCCTAAAGCTCGTCGTGTTGGTAGATATACTGGTCTGACTGCTGCTAAGAAAAAAGCGATTGTTAAATTGGCTGAAGGTTATAAGATTGCAGCGTTTGAAATTTAAAATTTAATTTAATCAAGAATTCATAAAGGAGGACGATGGAAAATGGCTATCAAGGTATATAAGCCGACCACTAATGGTCGTCGTAATATGACAAGCTTGACTTATGAAGAAATTACAACTAATAAACCTGAAAAATCATTATTAGCCCCGATTTCTAAGAAAGCAGGTCGTAACAACCACGGACAAATTACAATTCGTCATCGTGGCGGTGGACATAAAAGAAAGTATCGTATTATTGATTTTAAGCGTACTAAAGATGGTATTCCAGGGCGTGTTGCTACGATTGAATACGATCCAAACCGCTCGGCAAACATTGCTTTAATCAATTATGTTGACGGAGAGAAAAGATATATTTTAGCTCCTAAAGGTTTAACGGTGGGAATGACGATTGAGTCAGGATCTGAGTCTGATATTAAAGTTGGAAATGCATTACCGTTAATTAATATTCCAGTTGGTACTTTGATTCATAATATTGAATTAAAGCCTGGCAAAGGTGGACAGCTAGTTCGCTCGGCTGGAACTTCGGCACAAATTTTAGGTCGTGAAGAACGTTATGTGTTAGTCAGGTTGACATCTGGCGAAGTGCGTAGAATTTTAGCTACTTGTCGTGCGACAGTTGGAGAAGTAGGAAATTCTGATCATGAGCTTGTCAACATTGGGAAGGCGGGACGTAAGAGATGGATGGGCATTCGCCCAACTGTTCGTGGTTCGGTAATGAACCCTAACGATCACCCACATGGTGGTGGGGAAGGACGTACGCCGATCGGTCGTAAGTCACCTGTTACGCCTTGGGGTAAACCTGCGCTGGGTCTTAAAACTCGTAATAAGAAAAAAGCATCTAGCAAGTTAATTGTTAGAGGTAGAAATAAGAAGTAATTGATTTTGAGTGTTTGCCTATATTACAAACTGATGTAGTTATCATTGTTTGTTTAGGACTGGGAAATTTTCAATTTTTCCAGCTTTCCAAAAAGATTTTAAAAGTTCGCTCACTCAAATTAAATTTTTGTAGGAATTTGTGGCTAAGTGGCTCTGGATTATTCGCTGCTTGTTGTTCACTGTTCGCTGCTAATAAGGAGGCAAAAAGAATGGCACGAAGCTTAAAAAAAGGTCCGTTTTGCGATGACCATTTAATGAAAAAAGTTGAAGCTGCTAATGCTGCAGATAGTAAGAAAGTGATTCAAACTTGGTCACGCCGCTCAACCATTTTCCCACAGTTTGTCGGGCATACAATTGCCGTTTATGATGGACGTAAGCATATTCCTGTGTACGTTTCTGAGGACATGGTTGGTCACAAGTTAGGAGAATTTGCTCCAACTCGTACGTATAAAGGTCATGTTAAGGATGACAAGAAAACTAGACGCTAGAGATTAAGAGGAGGATTTTTATATGGAAGCTAAAGCTATTGCTAAAACAGTACGTATTGCCCCTCGTAAGGCTCGTTTGGTAATCGATTTAATTCGAGGAAAGCAAATTGGTGAAGCTTACTCTATTCTGGGTGTTACTCAGAAAAAAGCCGCTCCAATTATTGGAAAGGTTTTGCAGTCGGCTGTTGCTAATGCAGATCATAATTTAAATTTAGATGTTACTGATTTGTATGTTAAGGAAGCCTATGTTAATGAGGGGGCGACGCTGAAAAGATTTCGTCCACGTGCAAAAGGTAGTGCATCAAGAATTAACAAAAGAACTTCGCATATCACTGTAGTGGTTGCACAAAATGACTAAAAAAGGAGGAATATGCTATGGGTCAGAAGGTTAATCCGGTAGGACTTCGAGTTGGCGTTATCCGTGATTGGGATGCTCGTTGGTATTCAAATGATAAGGATTTTGCTACTTTATTACATGAAGATTTAAAAATTCGTGATTATATCAATACCAAGTTTAAAAGAGCCTCTATTTCTCGTGTTGAGATTGAGCGTTCTAAAAACCGCGTGAGTATTATTATTCATACTGGTAAGCCAGGCATGGTTATCGGTCGCGGTGGTGCTGAAAAAGATGCAACAGTAGCTGCGGTTTCGAAAATGACAGGTAAGAAAATTTTCATTCGTATCGTAGAGGTTAAGAGACCAGAAACTGATGCTCAATTAGTAGCTAATTCAATTGCTGAACAGCTTGAGAATCGTGCATCATTTCGTCGTGTTCAAAAAATGGCGATTGGTCGCGCTATCAAATTTGGTGCAAAAGGAATTAAAACTCAAGTGTCTGGACGCTTAGGTGGAGCAGATATGGCAAGAAAAGAAGGATATAGCGAAGGAAATGTTCCATTGCACACGCTTCGTGCTGATATCGATTATGCAACAGCTGAGGCTGATACAACTTATGGTAAGTTAGGTATCAAAGTATGGATCTACAAAGGAGAAGTACTACCTACTAAAAATCGCACGCAAAAGGAGGCGAAGTAATTATGTTAGTACCTAAACGAACAAAATATCGCCGTCCTCATCGTCTGTCTTATGAAGGTCATGCTAAAGGTGGGACAGAGGTTGCATTTGGTGAATTCGGTCTTCAAGCAACAACAGGTGCTTGGATAACGAATCGTCAAATTGAAGCGGCGCGTATCGCTATGACACGTTATATGAAACGTAACGGTCGTGTTTGGATTAAAATTTTCCCTCATCAGGCTAAAACAGCTAAGCCACTAGAGGTTCGTATGGGATCTGGTAAAGGTGCACCTGATGCATGGGTTGCTGTTGTTAAAAAAGGGAAAATTATGTTTGAAATTGGTGGTGTGTCAGAAGAAATCGCACGTGAAGCGCTGCGTTTAGCTTCTCACAAATTACCAGTAAGAACAAAGTTTGTAAAACGTGAAAACGGTGGTGATAGCAATGAAAGCTAATGAAATAAGAAACTTAACCGTGAGCGAAATCGAAGCTAAAATCGACGAGCTAAAAAGTGAATTATTCAGCCTTAGATTTCAACAAGCTACTGGACAATTAACAAATAACAGCCGTATTCGCGAAGTACGTAAGACAATTGCACGAATGAAAACAATCATTCATGAACGTGCCAATGAGGAGGCTTAAACGATGGAACGTAGAGGTAAAACTTTTACAGGACGTGTCGTTTCTGATAAAACTGACAAAACAGTTTCGGTTTTAGTTGAATCTTACAAAAAGCATCCTTTATACGGGAAGCGAGTTAAATATTCTAAGAAATATGCAACTCATGACGAAGAGAATACAGCTAAATTGGGCGATTTAGTCCGCATTGAAGAATGCCGTCCAATGTCAAAAACGAAGAAATTCCGTTTAGTAGAAGTTATAGAAAAAGCAGTAACAATTTAATAATTAAAAACTTGAAAAGGAGGCCTGGCTCATGATTCAACAAGAATCTAGATTAAAAGTAGCGGATAACTCTGGTGCCAAAGAAATCCTAACGATTAGGGTTTTAGGTGGATCTCGTAAGACGTTTGGTCACATTGGTGATATCATTGTTGGGACAGTTAAATCAGCAACACCTGGTGGAACTGTTAAAAAAGGTGAAGTCGTTAGAGCTGTAATCGTGCGCACAAAAGTTGGAGCTCGCCGTAATGATGGTTCATACATCAAGTTTGATGAAAATGCAGCTGTTATCATCAAAGAAGATAAAACACCTCGTGGAACGCGTATTTTCGGGCCAGTAGCTCGTGAATTGCGTGAAAAAGAATTCATGCGCATTGTTTCATTGGCTCCAGAAGTTCTTTAACAGAAAAGTTGAAGTGAATATGTGTTAGCCTTTCGCCAATTCTTGAGAAATTCATTTTTATCGAAAAACTAACGAAAATAGAAATGAGAGAATTAAGAGAGGTTGTAGGCTGAAACTAGGACAGGGGTTGCACTCAGTCAATGTTGAGCGTAATCTTCAAACCAGTTGTGTAAGAATTATTACCTATTAAAGTAGGTTTAGAGGAGGTGCGAATATGCGTGTTAAGACTGGAGATAATGTAGTTGTTATATCTGGAAAAGATAAAGGTAAACAAGGTAAAATTATCGTTGCTAAACCTTCAAAGGACAAAATCATCGTTGAAGGTGTAAATGTTGTTAAAAAACATGTGCGTCAAAGTGAGCAGCATCCAGACGGAGGCGTTATTGAGTTTGAGGCGCCAATCAATGCATCTAATGTTATGATTGTTGATCCTAAAACAGGTGAACGTACTCGTGTCGGATATAAGGTTGTTGACGGTAAGAAAGTACGCTTCGCTAAAAAGTCTGGTGAAGTTTTGAAGTAACTGAGTAGTGGGCAGTGAGTAGTAAAGAATGTCTTGTTTTTAAAGTTGTGAAATGAAGCCCAATTTTAAGTGAGTGCCTTTCTTTCAAGGAGAAAGGCACAGGAGAATGCCTGGAGGTATTCTGGTAGGACATCTTCAACTAAATTCTGTTTTCTGATTACTTGGAGAACATGTTAGTGTTCAACTAGAGAAAGGAGGCAAAACCTAGATGAATCGTTTGCGTGAAAAATTTTCAAATGAAATTAAAAAATCAATGGTGGAGCAATTCAACTATGCTTCTGTCATGCAAGTGCCTAAAATCGAAAAGATTGTTATCAATATGGGTCTTGGTGAGGCGGCAAGTAATTCTAAAGTAATTGATGATGCTGTAGCAGATTTAACTTTAATTACAGGTCAAAAGCCAATTGTTACTCGCGCTAAGCAATCAATTGCGGGATTCCGTCTTCGTGAAGGGATGCCAATTGGATGTAAAGTAACGTTACGTGGCGAAAAAATGTATGATTTCTTGGATAAGTTAATAAATGTTGCTTTGCCTCGCGTTAGAGATTTCCGTGGTGTTTCAGCTAATGCGTTTGATGGACGTGGAAATTATACTTTAGGTGTTAAAGAACAATTAATTTTCCCAGAAATTGATTTTGATAAGGTTTCTAAAGTGCGCGGAATGGATATCGTTATTGTTACAACAGCTAATACTGATGAAGAATCTCGTGGGTTGTTAAAAGCATTCGGAATGCCATTTCAAAAATAAGGGTAAGTCTTCTTGATAATGTTTGTTGATTATTAAGGAGGTCTACGGAAAAAAAGGAGGCGTAAATCATGGCTAAAAAGTCTATGGTTGCTAAACAAAAGCGTAAGCAAAAATTTGCAGTACGTGAGTACACGCGTTGCGAGCGTTGTGGACGTCCACATTCTGTTTTAAGAAAGTTTAAATTATGCCGTATTTGCTTCCGAGAACTTGCGTACAAAGGGCAAATTCCTGGAGTTAAAAAAGCGAGCTGGTAGTCGTCTAAGGTCCGAGAGACCGTGCGCAAAGCAAATAGACAACTAGTATTGTAGTTCTAGATGTTAAATTTTTAAAGATCTAAATTTGATGTCAGTCAAATTTTAGACCCTTAGCAAATAACTTCTAGAAATGGAAGGAGGAAGATTAAATATGGTTATGACAGATCCAATTGCAGATATGTTAACTAGAATCCGTAATGCAAATCAAATGCGTCATTCAACTGTTGAAATGCCGTCTTCGAAGATTAAGCAAGAGATTGCAGATGTTTTGAAGCGTGAAGGTTTCATTAAAGATTTTGAGTATATTGAGGATAACAAACAAGGTGTTTTGCGTTTGTCGCTAAAGTACAGCAAAGCTGCGGTACGTGTTATAACGGGTCTTAAGCGTATTTCTAAGCCTGGTCTTCGTGTTTATGTTAAAAATACTGAAATCCCTAAAGTTTTAAATGGATTAGGAATTGCAATCTTGTCAACTTCTAAAGGAATTTTAACTGATAAAGAAGCACGTAAGGAACAAGTTGGTGGCGAAGTTATCGCATACGTTTGGTAATATTTAAGTATTGGAGGTGCATGCTAAATGTCTCGTATTGGTAATAAACCGATTTCAATCCCTACTGGTGTTGAAGTGAAAATCGGCGAAAATAATGTTGTTAACGTTAAAGGTCCTAAAGGTGAGCTAACTCGTGAGTTCAATATGAACTTGGGATTTAACATTGAGGACAATGAAGTCGTTGTGACGCGTCCTAATGATGAAAAAGCAAACAAAATGCTTCACGGAACGACACGTGCATTGCTTAACAATATGATTGTTGGCGTATCAGCTGGTTTCACACGTGAACTCGAAATCATTGGTGTTGGATACAGAGCTGCAAAACAAGGTGATAAACTTGTGATTAGTGCAGGATACTCTCATCCAGTAGAGCTTGTAACGCCTAAAGAGTTGACTGTTGAAGTGCCATCACAAACAAGTGTTGTTGTAAGTGGAATTGATAAGCAATTAGTTGGTGAATTTGCTGCTAATGTGCGTAAAGTTAGACCGCCTGAACCTTATAAAGGTAAGGGAATCAGATACAAAGATGAGCATGTCCGTCGTAAAGAAGGTAAGAAAGCGAAGTAATCTAGTGTAGCAGTGGTGTAAGGTTGAAAAACTGAAACTAAGTGTTTAGCAAAATATAGAAGCTTCCCTGGTTTTTAAGTTGAGTTTGTTGCCCCTTGAAAGCACAAATGAGAAGAAGCTAATGACATACTGCAGGCAACAGAAGAAAAATCAGAGTTTGAACCGAGTGTTTTAAGAAAACAACGAGTTGAAACTAGAAAGGAGTGGCCTAAGTGATTAAGAAAACATCACGAAACGAATTGCGTAAGAAAAGACATTATCGTGTACGTGCGAAAGTGCAAGGTACGGCGAATCGTCCTAGATTGAATGTATTTCGTTCTAACAAGCATATTTATGCACAGCTTATTGATGATGTAGCTGGAACTACATTAGCAAGTGCATCAACTTTAGATAAAGATTTGAACATTACTGCACCTGGTAATTCTGAGGCTGCTAAAGTCGTAGGTGCGACTATTGCAAAGCGTGCTGCGGAAAAAAATATTACATCTGTTGTTTTTGATAGAGCTGGATATTTATACCATGGTCGTGTAGAAGCATTGGCTAATGCTGCTCGCGCGGGCGGATTACAATTTTAATTATAGGAGGTGCAATTTATGAATAAAGCAATCGATGCTAACACTTTAGAACTTGAAGAACGCGTAGTTACAATTAACCGTGTAACAAAAGTAGTAAAGGGTGGACGTCGCTTTAGATTCGCAGCGCTTGTTGTTGTTGGAGATAAAAATGGCCACGTTGGATTCGGTACTGGAAAAGCTGGAGAAGTTCCAGAAGCAATCAAGAAAGCAATTGAGAGCGCTAAAAAGAATTTAATCTATGTACCTACTGTTGGCTCAACAATTCCGCATCAAATTATCGGAAAATTTGGAGCAGGAAACGTTTTACTAAAGCCAGCTTCTGCTGGTACGGGAGTTATTGCTGGTGGACCTGTTCGTGCGGTACTTGAGCTTGCTGGTGTACAAGATATTTTATCTAAGTCATTAGGTTCAAACACGCCAATTAACATGGTTCGTGCGACAATTAATGGTCTTGAAAATTTGAAGACTGCTAGAAGCGTAGCGAATCTTCGTAATAGGTCTATAAAGAATATACTAGATATTGAATAAGGAGGAGTCTCCGATGGCTAAAGAATTACATATTACTTTAAAGCGTAGTGTAATTGGTCAAAATAAATCACAACGAGCAACTGTGGAGGCTTTAGGCCTTAGAAAACTTCATCATACGGTTGTGAAGGCTGACAATGCTGCTACTCGTGGTATGATTGACAAAGTTTTACATTTACTCGAAGTTTCAGAAAAATAATTAAGGAGGTGAACTTTAGTGAGATTGCATGAATTAACTTATACTGAAGGCGCAAGAAAAAAAAGAAAGCGTATTGGTAGAGGTCACGCATCAGGTCAAGGGAAAACTGCTGGTAAGGGACACAAAGGACAAAATGCTCGTTCTGGTGGCGGTGTTCGTTTAGGCTTTGAGGGTGGTCAAACACCATTATTTAGACGTCTTCCAAAACGTGGTTTTACAAATATTAATCACAAAGAATACGCAATTGTGAATCTTGATAGTCTAAATAGATTTGAAGATGGAACTGAAGTTACCGAGCAATTGTTACTTGAGACTGGTTTAATTAAAAAACTTCACTCAGGTGTTAAAATTCTTGGTCAAGGCAAGCTTGAAAGAAAGTTGACTGTAAAAGCGACTAAATTTTCTAGGGGAGCTGGAGAGCAGATAGAGGCTTTAGGCGGATCACTCGAGGTGATATAATGTCAACTCTTGCAAAAATCTGGACAAATGCAGATTTAAGAAAAAGAATTATATTTACACTGATGATTTTTGTTATTTATCGTATAGGTTCTTACGTTGCAGTGCCTTTGATCAATACAAGTGTCCTTGGTGCGACGATGGATTCAACATTTTTTGGATTCATGGATGCATTAAGTGGTGGAGCTTTGCAGAGATTTTCCATTTTTGCGATGGGAATTTCACCATATATCACTGCTTCAATTGTTATTCAGCTTTTGCAAATGGATATTATTCCTGTTTTGTCTGAGTGGGCAAAAGAGGGTGAAACTGGGAAGAGAAAGATTAACCAGCTAACACGATACGCCTCTTTAGTTTTGGCATTTATTCAGGCAATAACAATTGCAATAGGATTTAATCTTATGTATGGCGGAATTTTACTTGAAAGCCGTTCAGTGTGGGCTTATCTCTATATTGGAATTGTTATGACTGCTGGGACTGCCATGCTACTATTTCTTGCTGATCAAATTACACTTAAGGGAATTGGAAATGGTACGTCAATGCTTATTATTGCTGGAATTATTTCTAGAATTCCATCGATGATAACGGATATTTATGATAGGTATTTGACGAATGTCAATTGGGTAAATATTTTAGGTGTTGTTACAATTGTAGCTTTGATGATTGCCACTATTATTGCAGTTGTTTATTTACAAAGTGCAACTAGAAAATTACCGATTCAATATGCAAACCGTCATAATGCAGGTCAACTATCTGGGCGAAAGGATTCTTTCATTCCATTTAAATTAAATTCTGCAGGTGTTATTCCAGTTATCTTTGCATCTTCATTGATGATGTTGCCGATGACAGTTGTTCAATTTTTCCCAGATGCAGGGTTTAGCAACATCTTAAATATGCTGTTTAACTTTCAAGAGCAACCCATTGCTCTATTGGTATATGTTGCTTTGATTGTTGCGTTCACTTATTACTATTCTTTTGTTCAGGTTAGTCCAGAAAAAATCGCTGAGAATTTGAAAAAGCAAGGGTCCTATATTCCAGGTATTAGGCCAGGTGTTGATACAGAGAATTATGTGTCAAAGATTCTAGGACGTGTCACATTCATAGGTGCTATCTATTTGGTTATCATTGCTTGCTTACCTATTGTGCTTGGATTCTTTATGGATTTCCCGCCAAGTGTTCAAATTGGTGGAACAGGGATTCTGATTGTTGTTGGTGTAGCAATGGAAACTTCTAAGCAGATTAGTAATAAAAACATGGATCAAAAATATCGAGGATTTATTAAGTAGATTAGCCAAACGAAGTGAGGCGTATTCGAAGTTATCCTGGCGGTACTTACTGATTGTTTTTAGAGTGAAATCAGTATAAGCATGTAATATTGCTCGAAAATCTAGAAACGGAAGTGTTGTAGATGAACATTTTATTTATGGGACCTCCTGGAGCTGGAAAAGGGACTCAGGCTGAAAGAATTGTAACAACGTATAAAATCCCTCATATTTCTACTGGTGATATGTTTCGTAGGGCAATAGCAGATGAAACAGAACTTGGTATGCTTGCGAAATCCTATATGGACAAAGGCAATTTGGTGCCTGATGATGTAACAAGCGGTATCGTAGGCGAGCGTTTGTCCGAATCAGATTGTGCTAACGGATTTTTACTTGATGGCTTTCCAAGAACGACTGCACAAGCCGTATCTTTAGATGCTATTTTGTCAAAAATGGACATGAAGGTTGATTATGTTATCAATATTGATGTTGATTTAGCTCAGTTAAAGGCACGTCTTGTGGGCAGACGCATTTGCAAGACGTGTGGTTCTACTTATCACATAGATTTCAACCCTACTAAGGCTTCAGGTGTTTGTGATAAATGTAGTGGTGCTCTTTATCAGCGCAAAGATGATAATGAAGCCACGGTTGATAATCGATTATCAGTTTATATGGAACAAACTAAACCATTGCTTGATTATTATCAGACTGTAGGAAATTTAGTCAATATTAACGGCTTAGATGACATTGATGTTGTGTTTGAAAAGATTAAAAAAATTCTTGGAGGAGCTAGTTAATGATCATTTGTAAGACGCCAAGAGAAATAGAAATTATGCGTCGTGCAGGAAAAATCGTTGCACTAACTCATGAAGAATTAAAAAAGAACATAAAGCCTGGCGTGACGACAAAGCAGTTAGATATGATTGTAGAGAAGACAATTAAGTCTCACGGGGCAATGGCGTCTTTTAAAGGCTATCAAGGATTTCCAGCGAGCGCTTGTATTTCAGTGAATGAAGAGCTAGTTCACGGAATTCCAAAGAATAGAGTTTTGAAAGATGGCGATATTGTCACAATTGATATTGGTGCCAAATATAAAGGTTATCATGGAGATTCTGCGTGGACATATCCAGTCGGAAGCATCTCTGACGATGCACAAAAATTGCTTAATGTTACGGAAAAATCTTTGTATATCGGTTTAGAGCAAGCGGTACTTGGCAATCGGGTAACTGATATATCACACGCTATTCAAACTTATGTGGAGGAAGAAGGCTTTTCAATTGTTCGTGATTATTCAGGACATGGCATTGGTCAAAACTTGCATGAGGATCCTTCAATCCTAAATTACGGATTGCCAGGAAAAGGTGCCAGACTTAAATCGGGAATGGTTTTAGCAATTGAACCAATGGTTAATATTGGGAAAAGATACGTTAAAACCTTATCTGATAAGTGGACAGTTGTTACACGTGATAAAAGTCTTTGTGCACATTTTGAACACACGATAGTTGTCAAAGATGATGGTACATATGACATTTTGACAACGTTGTAAAAACAAAAAAGACTGACGATTCTGTTTTGAAAAAACGAATCGAACAGCCCTCAAAAAGAGGTTTGTAAGGAGGATTTAATCAATGGCTAAACAAGATGTTATTGAGGTAGAAGCTACTGTTGTTGATAATCTGCCAGGCGCTTCGTTTAAGTTAGAGCTTGAAAATGGTCATCAATTAACTGCCCACGTTTCTGGTAAAATCCGTATGAATTACATTCGCATTTTACCAGGCGATAGAGTAACAGTAGAATTATCTCCTTATGATTTAACACGTGGGCGTATTACATATCGTCATAAATAATTTTTTATGGGAAGTAGGAATTTGCCTGATGCAGTTACTAGGTGTAGGTGTGAATGTTGCTTTAATTCCGAGCTTTTCAGGAAAAATGTGGAGGTTATATTTATGAAAGTCAGACCATCTGTAAAGCCGATTTGTGACAAGTGTAAGATTATTCGTCGCAAAGGCAAAGTAATGGTTATTTGTGAAAATCCAAAACATAAACAAAAACAAGGTTAATATCGGGAGGTGCGTCAAATGGCACGTATTGCAGGAATTGATATACCGCGTAATAAGCGAGTTGTAATTTCACTGACATATATTTATGGAATCGGAAAGCCAAAAGCTATTGAAATTTTAGCTAATGCTAATGTATCTGAAGAAACTCGTGTACAAGATTTAACTGAAGATGAATTAAATCGTATTCGAACAGAAGTAGATAAGTATAAGGTTGAAGGTGACCTAAGACGTGAAGTTTCTTTAAATATCAAACGTTTAATGGAAATTGGTTCATTTAGAGGGATCCGTCACCGTAAAGGATTACCTGTTCGTGGACAAAATAGTAAAAACAATGCTCGTACAAGAAAAGGTCCAAGAAAGACCGTTGCGAATAAGAAAAAATAGGTTAAGGAAAGGTTGAGGCGAATGTGTCAGACTTCCGCAAAATCTTGAGATTTTCATTTTTTAATCGAAGGGTAACAAAATGGAAACGAGAGATTTAAGGAAGTCTATGAGCTGAAACCAGACAAGGAGGAGCATAATATGGCACAGAAAAAAGTTAGTCGTAAGCGTCGTATAAAAAAGAATATACCTAAAGGCGTTGCGCATATTCATTCAACTTTTAACAACACAATTGTGACACTAACAGATCCTCATGGAAATGCAATTTCATGGTCTAGTGCAGGCGCACTTGGGTTTAAAGGATCTCGTAAATCAACACCTTTTGCTGCTCAAATGGCTTCAGAGGCTGCAACTAAAGCGGCAATGGATCATGGATTAAAAAGTGTTGATGTAACAGTTAGGGGTCCAGGACCTGGACGTGAAGCTGCGATTAGAGCTTTGCAAGCAACTGGACTTGAAGTAACAGCTATTAAGGATGTAACGCCTGTTCCGCACAATGGATGTCGTCCTCCGAAACACCCAAGAGGGTAGGAGTAAAAGTTAATACTTAAATGCTAAACTCAGGATGGTTATTTTATCCTGGGTTAGTTGAAAAGCTAAGTTGATACAAAAAGGAGGGACACCAATGTTAGAAATCGAAAAGCCAAGTATCAAGATTCAGGAGATTAGGGAAAAAGATAATTATGGTAGGTTTACAATTGAACCGCTTAGGCGTGGGTATGGAACGACGCTAGGAAATTCTCTTAGACGAGTTCTATTATCAACATTGCCAGGAGCAGCTGTCGTTTCTGTTTTAATAGAAGGTGTTCAACATGAATTCACGGCGATTGATGGTGTTGTAGAAGATGTTACGCAAATTGTTCTGAACCTAAAAAAACTGGTTTTAGATACGTATCCTACGGATGAGATTCACGAACTACGTCTTGATGTATCAAAGGCAGGTAAAGTTACAGCAGCTGATATTGAGCATGACGATGATATAGATATTATCAATCCTGATTTACATATTGCAACAATTGTATCTGGTGGCTCATTAAAGATGACTTTAAAAGCTCGCTCAGGGAACGGATATGTAGGTGCCCAAGATAATAAGAAAATTCTAGATAGTGTCGGCGAAATTGCAATTGATTCAATTTATACGCCTGTTGTAAATGCATCTTATACGGTAGAAAAGACACGTGTGGGTCAAGATACTTCATATGATAAGCTAGAAATTGAAACGACAACTAATGGAAGTTTAAGACCAGAAGAAGCTATCTCACTTGCAGCTAAGATTTTAGTTGAACATTTCACTGTTTTAGTGGATTTAGATGATATTGGGCAGTCAATGTCGTTTATTATCGAGCGCGAAGATGAGCAGAAAAACAGAGTTATGGAAATGTCAATTGAAGAATTAGACCTTTCTGTTAGATCGTATAATTGTCTTCGTCGTGCAGGTGTCGACACAGTCCAAGATTTATCTAGACTAAGAGAAGAAGATATTATTAAAGTTAAAAACCTAGGAAAAAAATCACTGAAGGAAGTTAAAGAAAAATTAGGTGATTTAGGACTTGCACTAGGCTTTACGAAATAGAGAGCTAAAAGCTAAGTAAAAGCTAGGCTTGAAACTAGATTGAAAAATCTTTCAATAAGGAGGCCGTTTACATGGGTTACAGAAAGTTAGGGCGTTTAAGCCATCAACGTAAAGCAATGTTACGTGATTTATCAACTGACCTAATCATCAATGAACGTATTACGACAACAGAAGCTCGTGCAAAGGAACTTCGTCGTGTTGTTGAAAAACTTATTACATTGGGGAAACGCGGTGACTTACACGCTCGTCGTCAAGCAATCGCATATGTACGTAATGAGGTTGCAAATGAAGAAACAAACCAAGATGCTGTGCAAAAGCTATTCTCTGATATTGCTCCAAGATATACAGAAAGAAACGGTGGATATACACGTATCATCAAAACTGCACCAAGACGTGGTGACGGGTCTAAAATGGCAGTTATCGAACTAGTTTAATTGTAATTTTAAGCAGATTAACAGTAAAAACAGACTGTATAGATAAAGAAATCCCAATAAGAATGATATCTTATCATTCCTATTGGGATTTTTTCCATACAGTCTTTTATTTCTCATTTACGAATATACGAAGGCTGCTGAAAAAGCCCAGAGGTAATATCGAGATACGAGAATACTGACAGCCAGATGATATTAATTGGTTATCGAATAAGAAAGAATGGAAAGATTTAAAAAGTATTGTGATAGTGAAAAATCGTGTTGATTATTATTTGTTACACACTTCCGTATGTGCCAATATGGGGATAAGGAGCGTTCAACAACACGAAATTGCACTATCGCAAAAATTTATGATGCAGTTAAAAAAAATGAACATGAAATTGAAACGATTCGTCATCGTAAGCAATACTGTTAAGTTAATGTATTTAATGTTTACTGAATAAGCGCTACTGGCAAGCATTAGTGCACTGGCTCGTAATTAATGACACAATACCGTTTAAATAAAAATTTCAAAATTCGAGGAAGTAAAAACCTTCCGGTGGATGGTTTAACGACTCGTACTAGGAAAGTATGTGAGGAGGAACTGACGATGAAGTTTGGAATTTTTATCAGGTTTTGGGTTGTTAATTACCGTGTTTTGTACTAGTGCGATATTACTATAGAAGTGCAAGGCTTTTACCTCACTTTGACTGTATAGCTTGCACTTTTCACATCAAAAATATGATAAATAACCACTTGTATCAAGGGCTCGTTGGTTATTCTTAACAGAAATTTTGAGTTTGTAAACATTAATTTTTGAAAAAATTGACGTTAGATCCCGTTTAAGAAAGTGCTTCAAGATTTTTTCGTGATTTTTTTAGCAAAATCACTTGCATAATTATTTATATTGTGCTATTATACATTTAAGTCGTTTCGCGAACGGCGTTCGTCAATACGAACACTGGATTTAGAGATATTGAAATACCATTATTTATCGATTCCAAGGAGGAATAAAGAAAATGTTAAGAACAAGTATATCAAAGTCTCCTACGGAAGTTGAAAAGCACGAAGAATTGTGTCATTATGAAGCACATATAAAGCGCAAGAAGATGCGTACTTTTAGGAGGATTAAGAAATGAGAAAGAACAGGTTATTTTTGCTAATTTCAGTATTTACGGTAATCGCTTTAACCGCTTGTAATGGTGATGATGACGGCAATACTACAGAAACAAGTGATGGTGGTTCGTTTTCTTTTGAAATGGCAGATACTCATGCTGAGGGATTTCCAACAATTCTTGGAAATGAAGAATTTGCACGTTTAATTGAAGATGCAACTGATGGTGAAATTGCTATCACTGTATTCTCTGGAGGAGTACTTGGTGATGAGGCTACTACGTTGCAACAGGTACAATTGGGTGTAATTGATATGGTAAGAGTTCCAGTGACACTACTTGCGTCGATTGATGCTGGCTTTGATGTTTTAGCATTACCTTATATCTGGAATGATAGTGAGACAATGCTTGATGTTTTAGATGGAGAGCTTGGAGATTATTTCAGATATCGTTTAAATCAGAATGGATTACATGGTCTTGTGTGGTATTACCCTGGGGCACGACATATCTATAATTCGAGTCACGAAATTTTAACACCAGACGATCTTTCTGGATTAAGAATACGTGTACAAGAAAATCAAATGATGATGGGATTAATTCGGAATTTAGGCGGGGCACCTACGCCAATGCCTTTTGGTGAAGTATATTCGGGAATTCAAACAGGTGTTGTAAATGGCGCTGAAAATAATTTGGCAAGTTTCATTTCTACTGCCCACTTTGAAGTTGCACCATACCTTACATTAACTGCGCACACTTTAAGTCCAGAACTTATTGTTATCAATTTAGATATTTGGGAAAGTTTATCTAGTGAACAGCAAAATGTTATGATGGAAGCTGCAAGAGGTGGTGCTGCGCTTCAAAGAACTGAACAAAATATTGCATTATCAAAAGCTGAAGAAGTTGCTTTAGAGGCAGGAGTAATTATTACTAGATTAACTGCTGAAGAACGTCAAGCATTCGGTGATTTAATGGAACCATTATATGATGAGTTTTCACAATTTCAAGACTTGATTGATAAAATTCGTGAAGCGCAGTGATTGATAATTTAATCGAGGGGTATAATTCCCCGAGGCATTACCTATAAATGTCAAGGTGAAAATCTTTTGGGTTCTGCCTCAGGGTAGTTCATTTCTTATATCAAAAAATTGGAACTTCGTTGTTTGGAGTAGATAAAAAAATAATGGATTATAATAAAGGATACGGTTATAGAAAAATGAAGTTTTCATAGCCGCTGCGTTTACCCATTCAGCCTTAGTGAAGAGAAAAAAATATAATGGGAGTGTAAGTGAATGTATGATTCGTATAAAAAATTTATTACGGCCTTAAATAAAATTTTAGAAATCACGGGTATTTCACTGATGATCTTAATGCTGATTTTAATCTCTTATCAAATATTTATGAGGTTTGTATTAAATAATGCTCCAAGTTGGACAGAGGAATTTTCAATCTTCCTTACAGGTTGGTTTGTTTACTTAGGGATAGTTGTGGGGGTTAATGAAGGGCTTCATATTAGTATTGAAATGCTTGTTGCTCGTTTTCCAAAGAAGATTGCCTTTTGGGTAGAGATTTTTGTTAATGTGTTAATTGGTGTAGCTGCTTTTTTATTAGCATGGCATGGCATGCTAATCATGCAGCGATTAAGTGGAAATAGATTACCAGCAACTGGTATATCTGTTGCTTTGGTAAATCTCCCATTAGTTATTGCTGGAATATTAATAATTCTATCTTTAATTGCTAAGGTTTCTGAACAATTTGTACAAAGGAGAAGCGAGGTAAATGGTTAATTCAGGTGCAATATTTATTTTAATAGGTGGATTGGCAATACTTTTAATGCTAAAAGTACCGATAACTTTTGCTCTTATGTTGAGTGCATTTGCTTCTGCGTGGTTTCATGGTGTTCCCTTGGCATCCATTGGGATAGAATTGATTAGTGGTGTGAGTTCATTCTCACTACTTGCGATACCTTTCTTCATTATCGCTGGTAATATAATGGGCGAAGGTGGAATAGCTAGCAGATTGGTTTTACTCGCTGATGTTTGTGTTGGTAGGGTTCGTGGTGGACTTGCAATGGTAAATGTTTTATCAAGTAAGTTCTTTGGAACTGTATCAGGATCGGCAGTTGCTGATACTTCTGCCTTAGGAACTGTTTTGATTCCCATGATGAAAAAGCAAGGATATGATGTTGAATTTGCTGTTGCCAATACCGTTTCAGCATCGATTATCGGGTTGCTTATTCCACCAAGTCATAATATGATTATCTTTGTTATGGCCGCAGGCGGAGGGATTTCTGTAGCTGCCATGTTCATGGCTGGGATTGTTCCTGCAATAATTGCTGGGATCGGGTTAATGGCTGTAAGTTATTTTCTAGCAGTAAAACGCAATTATCCAAAAGGGAGTAAATACACTTTCAAAGAAACTATTGCTGCTGTTCGGGATAGTATCCTTGGATTAATGACGATTGTTATTATTACGGGTGGAATTGTAACTGGTATTTTTACAGCCACTGAAGCTTCGGTTATTGGAGTTCTTTATGCTTTTTTTATAACTTTCTTTGTATATAGGGAAATTCCAATAAGTCGCTTTTGGGTAATCATGCAAAAATCTTTTCGTACAACAGCGATGGTTATGGCAATCATTTCTGCGTCAAGTGCTTTTGGTCTCATGATGGCTCGTCTACAAGTTGCTCCACAGTTTGCAAACGCAATATTGTCTATTTCTAATAATCCTGTTGTTATTTTACTCTTGATTAACTTCCTGTTAATTGTTGTGGGACTCTTTATGGACATGGCACCAAAGATATTAATTGCAGTGCCGATTCTACTTCCAATAGCTGTAGAAATGGGAATGGATCCAATTCAATTTGGGATTATGTTTCTCCTTAATTCTGGGGTGAGCTTAATTACGCCTCCAGTCGGAACGGTTCTTTTTGTAGGAGCTTCTATTGGAGAAATAAAAATCGAAAAAGCTATAAAACCACTCCTTCCATATTATGTAGTTTTCTTAATAGTATTACTATTAATTATCTTTGTTCCACAAATGACTTTATGGTTACCTGCGATAACTGGTAATTAATAAAAAGCCAAATTTTACTGGCTTTTTATTTTATAAGCTATGATGCAATTATAGTCTTTTATTTATGCGATAGTACAATTTCGTGTTGATAAGCGCTCCTTATCCCAATATTGGCATATACAGAAGTATGTAACAAATAATAATCAACACGATTTTTCACTATCACACTTATTTATTAAATCAATGTTGAGGGAAAAGATTATTATGTTGTTTAAATCAAAAAAAGAACTATCAAATTGAAGAGAAACTCGTGCAAATTAGGACAGATATTGATAACTGACTAGCCTCGACCTGCAAACATTTGATTATTATAATTCTCAATTTAATCAGCAAAGAGAATAAATTGACGCAGATAAATTATTCGAAAAAGTAGTTCGAGATATTAGATATCATACTGATGTAGAACTAAAAAATACAGGCGGCTTATTGATGAAAATATAAACAAAAATTTAGGTAGTGTTTGAAAACTTGTTTTTCCTCATCAAAGAGTATCAAAAATGATAGTTTCCATACTTAAAAGTCCACCAAATAAGACATTTTAAATGAGATTTATGCACTATTAAAAAGTATAATTTGACTTTTCAAACACTACCT
>JGI990J12352_1000041_pt1 | contig 25276 bp, 24 predicted proteins | sample Intmic4MA4BA4MSA_FD_12352 | JGI IMG/M metagenome (IMG submission 12352) | reverse complement strand
GGTTTCAGTCCTTTAATAGTTGTCTTGTCAAACACTATTTTACAGGATTTCTACCCTTGAGTCTTTTATTTTTTTCGGGTGTTGCATTTACATTATAAATTCAAGCCGAAAAATTACAACTTTGCATATAGTGATTGTCTCAAGTTTGATTATAAGACAAATAATGATTTTTATAGACATTTACTACATATCTATAAAGGTGATTTTTTCTAAGATGGTTATAAGTAGCAATAAAAAACTTAATAAGTCAATTTTCCAATCAATTCATAAAATCAGTCATATATGATTTAATTTTTTAAATGTTATTTGGATGGAGAAAAATATTTTTATATTGAAGAAACAAAGGAGAAAGGGTATAATAGTAAATAGAAACAAAATACATTGAGGTAAGATGTGAAAGAGAATGGAAAAATTGTTAAAACGAAACAATGAATGGGTATTGTAAAATGTTATTTGATAGTGAAAAGAATGTTGATATAGAATAATACAGCCATTTAGAAATTACGGATCCATATTTAATAATGGATAAAATTGACGATAAAATAATCATATTAGATGTGAAAGTGTATATCTAAAAACAAATATGTAGTGAATGTAGGAATATAAGTAACCCATACGCCAGAACTACGAGACCGAATAGCCTTTTACATATCAAAAGTATTAAAAGCCATGAATAATTGGTTGTAAAAAGTTATTTAATATGAATTTATAGAGTTTGTCACTTTTTGAATAAATAGCAGATGACAGTAGACAAAAATCTAAAACAAAACGACTATAACCCCCTGATATTACAAGAAAGTAGGTCATAAAAATGAGCGGAACAAGCTATACAAAAAATATTCATTGGTTTCCAGGACACATGCAAAAAGCTCGCCGTCAAATTGAGGAGCGGATTAAATTAGTAGATATTGTGTATGAAATTTTAGATGCAAGAATTCCGTATTCGTCACAAAATCCGTTGATTAAAAAGATTGTTGGTACAAGGAATCGTCTTGTTATTTTAAATAAGACTGATTTAGCTGATCCACGAGTTACGAAGTTGTGGCTTGAGGCATTTGAGGCGCAGGGATTAAATGCGATTGCAATTGATTCTTTACATAGTAGTGCTAAGGAAAAAGTACTTGCTAAATCTAAAGAGATGTTAGCTGAAAAATTTGCAAAAGAGAAAGCAAAGGGGTTACGCCCACGACCGATTAGGGCTATGATTATTGGGATACCTAATGCGGGTAAGTCGACCTTAATAAATACGCTTGCTAAAAGAAAGGCAGCTCAAGCTGCTAATAGACCTGGTGTTACGAAGTCACAACAGTGGATTAAGGTTGCGGCTGAGCTTGAGTTGTTAGATACGCCTGGGATGTTGTGGCCGAAGTTTGAAAGTCGTCATGTAGGTTTTGCCCTTGCTTTGACTGGAGCAATTAAGGATTCAATTTTGCCAATTGATGATGTGGCGTTGTATGGAGTTAAATATCTGATCACCAATTATCGACAAATCTTTTTTGATCGGTATGGTATCTGCGATGAGCAAATTAATGAAGATGATGTGGTGAGTGTTTTGACTGCGATTGGCGAAAACCGCAAATTTTTAATGGCTGGTGGCGAAATCGATTATGATCGAGTTTGTGATACCTTGATTAAAGAACTGCGTGATATTAGCATTGGTCGTTTAACTTTTGAAACACCGAGACTTATCGCTGAATTTGAGGCTGAACAAGATGGAAACTAACGATTTACTTGCGTTTGAACGGGAATTATATGAGCAAGGAATAGAGTTGATCGCGGGCGTGGATGAGGTTGGGCGGGGACCACTCGCTGGACCAGTCGTAGCAGCCGCAGTCATTTTACCGCGTGATGAAAAATTAATTAGGACACTTTCAGGTGTCAACGATTCAAAGAAAATCTCTGCGAAAAAACGGGCAGCTTATTATCAACTAATCATTACGACCGCCGTGACGGTTGGGGTTGGAATGGCGAGCGTGAGCGAGATTGATGAGCTGAATATTTTAAATGCCACGAAGTTAGCGATGAAACGGGCAATCTCTGAGTTAACGGTCGACCCTAAATATCTTTTAATTGATTTTTTGACCCTTGATACTAAAACGCCGCAGTTGGGAATTGTCAAAGGTGATAGTAAGAGCCTCAGCATTGCGGCGGCTAGTATTGTTGCGAAAGAGGTACGCGATCAGTTGATGGCAAGGTTGGGTGAAGATTATCCAGTATACGATTTTGCGAAGAATGCTGGCTATGGGACGAGGAAACACAAGGAAGCTCTTGCCGAATGTGGTTATATTGAGGGCATTCATCGAAAAAGTTTTGAGCCGATTAAAAGTATGGTAGCAAGGAGGTTGGATTGATGATTGCAGTTTTTGGAGGGGCTTTTAATCCGCCGACGGTAGCTCATTATGAAATAATTAAATATTTACTAAAACAACATTTTATTGATGAGATTATGTTGATGCCAGTCGGTGACCACTATAATAAAACTGGAATGGCGGCGGCTAAACATCGTTTTAATATGTTAAAAGAAATGGTTGAAAATTTACCTAATACAACGGTTTCTAATGTAGAAATTGACGAACCCATAGCATTAAAAACCGTTGAAACGCTGGAAATTTTACAAAAAATGTATCCGAGCAAGGAATTTGTCTTTGTTATGGGTGCTGATAATCTTCGTGATTTACCAAAATGGAGTCAACACAAGCGATTAGTGAATAACTTCAAAATGATTATTTTCGACCGTGGCGAGGAGGATGTTCCTGCTATAATCAAGGAGTATTTTCCGAACCAGATTGACCAGTTTATTGTGTTGAAAGATTTTGTAAAACTGGATATTTCCGCAACCCTTTATCGAGATAATCCGACAACTGAGGGCTTGCTGTTACCAGAAGTCACAAATTATATACTAAAACATAGTCTATATGGTTGTTTTGATAGTTGAAAATTGTCGTAAATTATGGTAAACTTTTCTCATAAATCTAAATATTTTTATAATGGATGTAAAAATGTTTACAGAGGAGACGATGAAAATGAGTATTTTAACACCAGAATATATCGCAAAAATACCAAAACTAGGATTCGGGATGATGAGGATGCCTGAGTTAAATAGTGAAGTTGATATCGAGCAAGTGAAAAAAATGACTGATCATTACATGGATGCTGGGATGAATTATTTTGATACGGCATGGTTTTATCATGGTGGTAAATCAGAAACTATTTTGAGAGAAGCAGTTGTAAAAAGATATCCACGCGAGTCATTTACCGTTGCTGATAAAATGCCGATTTGGGAAGCGGAAACGGCGGAAGATGTTGAACGAATTTTCAATACTCAGCTTGAGCGCTGTGGTGTTGAATATTTTGATTTTTACCTAATGCACGCCCTTGATGGTGAGAAACACAAAAAAAATGTTAAACTTGGCGCGTATGATTTTGTTAAACGGATGAAAGAGGAAGGCAAAGTTAAGAGTATTGGTTTCTCTTTTCACGGGTCGCTTGATGATTTAAGAACAATCTTAATTGACCAATCAGAAATGATGGAGTTTGTGCAATTACAAATCAATTATTACGATTGGGAGTTTAACTACCAAGAAGAGTACAACATTGTCCGCTCATATAATAAGCCGATTATTGTAATGGAACCAGTGCGCGGTGGTTTCTTAGCGAAAATGCCACGTGAAATTGAAGAGTCGTTCAAAGCTATCCATCCTGATATGAGTATTGCATCATGGGCAATTCGTTTCGTTGCATCGTTGCCAGGAGTAATGTGTGTATTAAGTGGTATGTCAAACATGGATCAACTGGTCGATAATGTAGGCTACATGAGAGATTTTCAACCATTAAATGAATTAGAATCGGCGACTGTTGATAAGGCAGCGAAAATCTTAATTCAAGCACCAACAATTCCATGTACTGACTGTAAATATTGTATCGACTGTCCAATTGAAATTCCAATCTTTGACATTTTTGGCGTTTACAATGAGGAATTTGTGAATAACAAAAACATCAGCGGTTTCAATCGTAAATATGCAGAGTTCGACATAAGTTGCAATGCGTCTGCCTGTGTTGAGTGTGGGATGTGTGAATCAGTATGTCCACAAAATATTCCGATTATTGAAAAATTAGCAGATATTGCTGATTTAGCAGAATAAGAATAGTAAAAATGGTATTCTAATTAACTAACTAGAATGCCATTTTTAAATTACTATCTCATCCCATCATCAGCATGGCTACCAGAACCATTATTTCCAACCAGTCATATTAAATATTCCAAAGGATTTAATTAAGGATTCACCTGATCTTCTGAGACAATTCCATTTTCATTCGCCTGGATTTCATCCTCGAAGTCTTCAGTTGATGGTAAGCTGTTAAATGTTTTGTCATCAATAAGATTTTCTTCATCGTCATTATTAACAATCATTCCATCTGGTGCCTTGGTTTGAATAAATGACACTTGTTCAGCGACAACTCCAGCCGAATGCAGCGTTGGATGACCTGGAATATCTGTAACTCGGTTAGCAACACGACCGCGAATTGAGATAGCTGAACCTTTTCCCGCATATTTTGCGACATTCTCTGCTGTAGCTCCCCACAGACTAACATCAATAAAATCAGTATCATAGGCTTTTGTTTGCTGATTCCTAAATGATCTTTGAACCGCTATCGTGACAATTGCGAACGGTCTTCCATTTGGTGCTGTTTTGACTTCGACATCGCGCACAGTTCTGCCGATTAAAATGATTTGGTTTAACATTATAAACCCTCCTAAAATTATTTGGTAAGGAAAACGCCCTACACTCTTAAATACGCAAAAAACTTCAAAAAACTTTTTTTTCCGACCGTTTTGACGAAATTTACACACTTTTTACACATTTGGGCATCTTTTTACACATTTTTTCTGATTTATTCGACAAATTAAGGGATGATAATTTCTGGTAACTAGGTTAAACTATTATATACAAAAAAACGAGGTGACACTAAAATGATTATTCCAACCCACCGGTTAGTCGGAAAATATATCTATCAAATGCTTTCTGCTGAAAATAAAAAAAAGCTCGACTATTGCCAATTTGTCTGGAGTAATGTGAAACCAGATATGAAACCAGAATACAAGGCTATCAGTCATTATCATCCTGCCAACGAAAAATTTGTTTTTCAATTACTAGAGCGTACTTTAAATCCGCAACTTACTAAAACAGAATACTCCGATTTACTCGGCGTACTCACGCATTTCCTCTGTGATTATACTTGTATTTACCACAACAATATGACGATTAACAAACGGGACACAATGCGTCAACATATGCAATACGAATTTCTATTGCACTTCTATACACAGTCAAAAATCAGAAAATGGCAACCGGAAATCATCGAGTTCACTTGCATCGAAGATGTGAAATACCATATTTGGAAAGTAATTAAGCGAGCAAACCTTGATGGGATTATCCCTGATATGAAAGCAGACTTCAGTGATATGATGCAAATGGCGGCATCGGTCGTGACCTTTTTACTAAAACAGCGGGCAAATTAGTGCTCGTTTTTTCTTTACATTCCATCCAGAGTCCTGTATAATATGACAAAACTAACGAAAGGAGCGATTGACACATGAACTATACAACAAACAACATCAATACAATTTTAGGAGGATCGGTGAAAGTATTCTAACGAGGCTTCTTTCGCCTACCTCCGGATTAAATTTGGAGGGCTTATGTTTGACGATTATAAAATTTCAGAAATTACCAATGAGGATTTGAAAAAACAATACGCCGAACAGATTTTAAGGCTTTTGCCTGACTGGTTTGGTGATGAAGACAGTCTTGTCGAATATGTTAACACTGTCACAGAATCACCATTTTTTGCCGCTTTTAGTGATGACCAGTGTGTCGGATTTTTCGCTGGCAAGATTCATCACGAACGTACTGGTGATATTTACGTTTGCGGAATCCATCCTGAACATCACAATTGCGGACTTGGAAAAAAGCTTTATTTTGAATTAGAACAATATTTTATTAACAACGGTTGCGATCATGTAGTGGTTAAAACGCTGAGTCCTTTACGACCGAGCGTCCATTACAACAGAACACGTGAGTTTTACCATGCCGTCGGTTTTAACGATTTTTATACTAACCACGAAATATGGGGCAAAAAGAACCCTTGTTTAATTATGGTTAAAAATTTAAACAAATATTGAATATTTAATCGAGCAAGTACCCGAGGTAGAAGTGACCTTGAGGTACATTTTGTCGTATTTTGATCAATCACAATTGATGATTACCGAGCAAGAATTTGTTATTAATTACAATTATTTTTACTGGACTAATTTAGCGGTAAAAATAATTAAATTGTTTTTAGCAAAATATGGTTATGAACGCTCGGAACAAGAAGAACGAGCAATTGATGAAATTACCGCACCATTGATAACTTTGATTTTTGCTTATCGCCTGGTGGAATTTCCGAGTTGGGCATCAGTCTCGAAAGCAGAATTAATCAGCGGGCAACTGTTGGCAAAAATCAAGAAATTATAAGGAGAACGGGAAATGTTTAAATTTAATAAGTTAACTACTAATGAGGAAGTTGCAAGTTTTTGGCAGAAATTATACGAATATCACAAACAAGATTTATTTAATGATCTGGACGAAGAAGATCAAGCATATTTTAGCGGTACCGAATATTATGACGCGATTATGGATTTAAAAATTAATATAACTGGTGGTTCACAGCCCTTAGAAATGGTATTTATCGACGATGAATCGGGGCAGTATATTGGCTTTACAATGTACAAAATTTATAACACTGAAGATGGCAAAGCATTTATTCTTGAATTTTGTATCGACCCGCTACTCCGAAATAAAGGGATTGGTACAAGGGTTGCAAAAGCATTTGAACATTATTTAAAAAATGATGGTGCGACCTACTTATCGCTAAACGCATCGAATAAAGACAACCTGCGATTTTGGCAACGATTTGGCCTTGTCCCCGCTGAGCCAGACGAGTGGGGCAATATGACTTATACTAAAACGATTTAGGAGCGATCAGAATGCGATTAATGAACGAAAAAATTACCCTCCGTCATATCAAGGCGGGTGATGTTGATAATTACACCCATTGGACAACGGTTGAAACCGAATGGATGGATTGGGATGCCCCGTGGGAGAAGAGCCCTGAAGATATTGAAAGATATTTGAATTGGGTCAAAAGTTTGGTTAACAAAGAACCATGTGATCGTAAGTTAGTAATCGAGACAACGGATGGCGTGCATATTGGCGATGTTAGCACTTATTTCGTTGATGGCGATGAAGAAAAATTGGCTATCGGTATTGGGATTCCACCATTATCAGCCCGTCGAAAAGGCTATGCTTACGCTGCTTTAAACCTCTTTATGGAATATCTATTCAAAACGCGGGATGTCCTTTATACGCAGACTTGGAGTGGCAACGTCAGAATGATTGCCTTAGCCGAGAAAATTGGATTTAAAGAAGTCAGACGGTTAAAAGATTTAAGAGAAGTTAACGGTGAAAAATACGATGGGTTAACATTTGCCATTACCAAAACGGAATTTTGGGGTTAATATTATCAACTCTTTAACACTGTAATGTTTAAAAAAGATGGATTTGTATCAGGAACAAAAATTATTAATAATCAAGGAGAATAACTATTATGGCAACAATTATGGAAAAATTTCCAGCTAGTATTAAAGTGAGTGATGAAATTCTTTTTGCTGCGAAAGCTGATATTAATGACGAAGGTCAATTTGGCGAGCAGTGGTTAATGATCACGCAAAAAGCGATTTTGGTATTTACAGCTGATGGGAAAAGTTTAAGAAAAATCGAATTAGCAAATTTGAAGGAGTCCAAAATCGCTACTTTTGTCGGCGGTGGGAAGTTAGTTGTGAAGAGTGGCGATCCTGATTCCACAAAGGATGGTGAACTCAAAGCTTCCCAAAAAGATGATTCATCAGCTATTATGGAAGAAACGTTTATCGTGGTGCGATTTACACCAGCATTAATGAAGAAGTTCATTTTTGCCACTAAAGTAATTGAGGCGTTAATCAAAAAAACAGACTTGCCGATTTTAAGCAAAGAAGACCAAATTCGTAATTGTCCGATTTGTGGACGACCGCTACCTGAGGATAGTGATGCTTGTCCGCGCTGTATGGATAAGAAACAAGTTGTTAAGCGGTTGTTAAAATATGCCAAACCTTATCAAAAGCGGGTTGTTTTCGCGACGCTTTTAATGGTAATGACAACGTTTGTGGCATTATTACCGCCGATTATCACCCGAACGATTCTTGATGATATCTTACCGGCTGATAGCACGGGTGCACCGTTGATTTTATTAGTGGCAACACTCGGTATATCACAGCTAATCTTAGCATTAATTGATGTTGGTCGGGGACTGCTGGGTGTTTGGGTTGGTAGTAAAATTATGACCGATTTACGGGAAGATACTTATCGTCATTTAATGAATTTATCGCTCAAATATTTTGATGGTCGGCAAACATCACAATTTATCGGGCGGGTTAATAATGATGTTGAGTCGATTCGCCAGTTTTTAACTGAAGGGGTTTTATGGGTTACTGGTCAAGTCATGTTGGTCATTGCGATTATCGTGATAATGGCAAGCCTTGATTGGCGATTAACGCTATGGGCATTGTTACCATTACCGTTGTTAGCGGTTGTGTCAAAAATTATTTGGCCGATTGTGCGAAATAGTTGGTATCGTTCGTGGATTTCTTCGCACCGCTTGAATGTGATTGTCGGTGATTCATTGCAAGGAATTCGAGTTGTCAAAGCATTCGGAATGGAACGGAAAGAAAAAGCTCGTTATCAAAAAGGAAATGCTGATTTAATGAAGCAGACGGTCTATGCTGAGGGGTTGTGGCAAGGGATTTTCCCAATCTTTACCTTGGTTTCAGGGATTAGTATTTTACTGGTTTGGTATTTTGGTGGTACAGCGGTAATGGGAGAACGTGAGTTTACGGTCGGGACATTAATGGCGTTTATTGCCTATTTAGGGATGTTGTTTGGACCGCTACAATGGTTTAGTCAGATGGTCAGTTGGACAAATCGGGCGTTATCAGCAGCTGACCGCACGTTTGAAATTATGGATACGAAAACGGATGTGCCAAACCCGTCAAAAAAGGTTTCGATTGCTCATATTACTGGCGAAGTCGAGTTGAAAAATGTCACATTTGGTTATGAAACGCATAATCCAGTTTTGAAAAATACCTCTTTACATGTGAAACCAGGTGAAATGATTGGTCTGGTTGGGCACTCAGGTGCTGGAAAATCAACTTTAATCAACCTCCTTTGTCGTTTTTATGATGTTGATCAAGGAGCGATTACGATTGATGGGATTAATTTAAAAGATATGGATCAAGAGGAATTACACCAGAAAATCGGGGTTGTCTTGCAAGATACGTTTTTGTTTGACGGATCGGTTGCGGAAAATATTGCTTATTCAAAGCCAGAAGCAACGCCGGCGGAAATTATGCGCGCGGCGAAAATTGCGAATGCTCATGATTTTATCGTCGAAATGGAAGACGGATATGATTCTTCGGTTGGTGAGCGCGGGAATAAATTATCAGGTGGTCAGCGCCAACGGGTCGCAATTGCCAGAGCGATTTTACATGATCCGAAGATTTTAATCCTCGATGAAGCAACAGCATCAGTTGATACTGATACCGAAAAGAAAATTCAAGAAGCGATTCAGCGACTAGTGCAAGGACGTACCACTTTTGCGATTGCGCACCGTTTATCAACACTTCGAAATGCGAATCGGTTGGTCGTGATTGAAAAAGGCGAAATCGCCGAGATGGGAACCCATGCTGAGTTATTACAACAAGAGGGCATCTACTTTAAATTGGTTGAAGCCCAGAAAGAAATGTCACAAATAAGAGGAGTCGCAACGGAATGATGGATGGATATGATGTTAATTTTTTACAACCGCAAAACGTAGTTTTTCAGCGGACTGAGGGTGGTTTACTGGCGGCTGTTATTGCTGATGAAACTTATAAGGAAGTCGTGCTATACCGGACATTTCCGCACACGATGCCGTATGAATATATTTCCGTGCGTGATAGTGAAAGTAAGGAAATCGGGGTCATTCGGACAATTGATCAGTTGAGCGAAGCGAGCAAGGAAGAAGCGATTCGAGAATTAAATTTACGCTATTTGATTCCCGTAGTTCAACGAATTAACGAAGTTAAGCAAGAACAGGAACTGTGGACTCTAAAGATTGAAACCGACCGTGGACCAATGACACTCCTTATTCAGCACGCTCATGATCATATTATTCATACCAAAACAGGTGGGATGTTGATTAGTGATATGGAGGGGCGTCGCTGTGAAATTCGGGATTTAGCGGGTATGGATAAGAAGAGTTTGAAAGAGCTGTATCGGATGATATAAGATGTTTTAGTACCAAAACACTAAAAAAACAGGAGATGATGACAATGTCAAAATTATTAAAACGAAATGAAGTAAATCAACAGGAAACTTGGGATTTAACCCGCCTTTTTAAAACGGAAGCTGATTATGAGGCCGCCCTTGTGGGAATTACAACATTGACAGACGAATTCGTTGCAAAATATGAAGGAAAAATCACAACGGCGTTGATGATCAATGCTGGTCTTAATGACTATCGTAATTGGATAATGAAACTTCGTTATGTTGCAAGCTACCAAAGTCTGGCGATATCAAGTGACCAAACGAATGAGGAAAATGCGTTGCGAAGCGGAAAATTTGGTAGTTTTTATGCTGAAACATGGAAGAAGATGGTCTTTTTCGGTAATGAAATTCAAGAACTTGATCCTGAACTGCTAAAACAAGCAGCGGCAGAATCGTCAGAAAATAAGCGGTACTTGGAAAAGGTCATCAAAGGGTTAAAACATAAACTGGCGCCAGAAGTCGAAGTCGCATTGGCAGAATTTAGTCAATCACTCGATGCACCGTATGAAAATTATGAAAAATTTAAGCTATCAGATATGACTTTTGATCCATTTGAAGTGAATGGCAAAAAATACGAACAGTCGTTTGCTTCATTTGAAAATGGGTTGCAAGCTGAACCAGATCATGCTGTTCGTCATGCGGCGTTTAAGAACTTCTATGATAAATTAGGACAATACGAAAATGGGTTGGCCAATAACTATAAAACACAAGTTTTAACGGAGAAAGCTTATGCTAATCTCGGTCGTTTTGATAATGTATTTGAGTATTTATTAGATAATCAGGATGTGTCGATGGAGCTTCATGATCGGCAAATTGATGTTATTATGGAACATTTAGCAGGACCAATGCGCAAGTATGCAAAACTAATTCAAAAAGTTCATGGGTTGGATAAAATGACATTTGCTGATTTGCAACTTGACCTTGATCCAACTTTTGAACCAGCGATTACGGTCGCAGAATCAAAAAAATATTCAATCGAGGGGTTGTCAATTTTAGGACCTGACTACGCAGAAATGATTGAAAAATCTTTTGCTGAGCGTTGGATTGACTTTCCACAAAGCATTGGTAAATCAACAGGTGGTTTTTGTTCCTCGCCGTATCGCAAAGGGGCGTATATCCTGTTAAATTGGAATGACAAGATGAACGAAGTTTTGGTTTTAGCTCATGAGCTTGGTCACGCGGGTCATTTCTATTTTGCGGGTCAAGAACAAAATATTTTTAACACCAATGTATCGACTTATTTTGTGGAAGCCCCGTCAACGATGAATGAAATTATTATGGCGGAACACCTAATCAACCAATCGGACGATCCGCGATTTAAGCGTTGGGTTTTATCGACGATGGTCTCAAGAACTTATTACCACAACTGTGTGACGCATTTATTAGAAGCCCATTACCAACGTGAAGTGTATCGACGTGTTGAAAAAGGCGAGCCGATTACAGCGAATGTGCTTAACGAATTGAAACTGGCAACATTACGAGCATTCTGGGGCGATGCGGTTGAAATTCAAGAATACGCCGGTCGTACATGGATGCGCCAACCGCACTACTACATGGGATTATATCCGTATACCTACTCGGCTGGTTTAACGATTGCAACGGCGGCTTTCAAAAAAATCAAAACTGGTGAATTAACCGCCCTCCAATGGCTTGACGTCCTCAAAGCTGGTGGTTCAAAAGATCCACTAGAACTCGCTGCGATGGTTGACGTTGACTTGTCGAACGAAACACCACTGCGTGCAATGATTGATTACGTTGACGAAATGGTTGAAGAAATGATTGCATTGACCGAGCAAATAGGATAATCGTTTTGATAAAAAACACAATAAAAAACAGCCTACACAATGTAGACTGAAAGCTTACCGAATAAAATTCGTGACGAACTTTTTTCCCGATGCCTGCTAGCAGTTATCTTCGGCTGTACAAATATTATAGTATGCAGAAGTTCAAAAGTCAATCCCCCCAATTTTAGAATTCACTGTATAGTGGTGGGGGAATTTGCTTAAACTTTAGCTAATTATTTGGAAAAATACCAGCTGGAAGAACAGTTGGAGCGATTATGATTATATAATGAATGAGAAACGAGGGTTAAAATATGAAAATAAATAGCGAAATAACATATAAAAATACCAAAACAATACAGGATTTTGATTTACGACCGTTATACGAGGCGGTTGGGTGGATATCTTATACTGAACAAATAGCTGATTTAAGTACGTTGGTGACTAATTCGCAACTGGTCATTTCAGCATGGGATAATGAGCAATTAGTCGGGCTGATTCGTACTGTTGGGGATGGCATTTCGATTCAGTATGTCCAAGATATTTTAGTATTACCTGAGTACCAAAACAAAGGAATCGGGTCAAAGTTGTTGAAAAAAGTAATGGAAGCATCAAAGCAGATTCGTCAATTCGTTTTGATAACTGACGGGTCGGACGAGAATCAAGCGGCGATTGAATTTTACAAAAAACACGGGTTACAGACGTTCGAGGAGAAACCACAAATTTGTGGGTTATGGCGAGTGATTTAATGTAGTTGCACAATTCACTTTGTGAATATGTGTCATGGATTTATGGATTTACGGTTTAATAAAACAAAAGGACAATTTTTAACAATGGTAAGAGGTGTTTAATCATCATGAAAATTGGATTAGCAACTGCAGTATTTACAAATAACGATATATTAAAAAATATCAAAACAATTAAGGAATATATGAAACATGCTCAAAGTGAAAATGTCGATTTGCTCCTTTTCGGTGAGAGTTTTTTGCAAGGCTTTGATTCATTGACTTGGAAGCCTGAAACCGATTTGCAGATTGCCATTGAGAAAGATGATGAGTTAATTCAAGAATTGCAAAATTACTGTCAAGAACTGGGTGTTGCACTCGGGTTTGGTTATATGGAAAAAGACCAAAACAAAGTCTATTGCAGCTATTTAATTTTTGATGGTAATGGTTGCGAATTAACTAATTATCAGCGGATCAGTACTGGGTGGCGGTTTCCAAATTCTGATCCCAATTTTTACCAAGAAGGCAAGCAATTGGGAGTCTTTGAATATCAAGGTTGCAGATTTACAACGGGTCTTTGTGGTGATTTTTGGGATGATCAACTTGTCGCTAAAATTCCAGTTGACACCAATATCGTTTTATGGCCGAATTTTCGTACTTTTGGTAAGGAAATTTGGATCACAGAAGAATTTAATGAGTATGTCAAACAGTCAAAAACATTCGCCCCAAATGTATTTTTTATAAATTCAATCTGCCATGACGAAGAGTCGATTGCGTATGGAGTTGCTTTTGGAATTGTTGACGGTGAGTTGAAATATCACAAAAATGTGGATGAATCGGGAATTCTGATTTGTGAGATTTAGGAGGATTGCAAAATGGAAAGTAAAACGTTTTACTTAGATTTTAACGAACTTAGCCCGAGTCAATTGTATTTGAGCAAAGGGAAGTTGGCGGAATTATCTAATTTTGACCCAGTGAACGCTGAAGCTTTACCAGTCCGAAAATTCGGTGACAAAATCGTGTTAACTGACGCTCATCACCGAGCATATTTAATCTGGAAATCTGATGCCGAAAATTTGCCTGTTTATTGGGACGAGGATGATTTGGACTGGAGTATTTACGAGGTTTGCTTGAATTGGTGTGAAGAAGCGGGCGTTTTAGCAGTTCCCGATTTTGAAAAACGAATTATTAGTGCTGAAGATTATCAAATATTATGGCATGACCGTTGTGAAAGGGCGTTTTGATATGAATGAAATTAAATTAATAAAACCGAGTACAGAATATGTTGAGCAAATCTGGGAGTATCGGGCTGAATTTATTAGTAACGACGATAATTTAGCTGGATGCGCTGGTTTAGAAAGCGCAGAAAGTATTGAAAAATGGCTAGCAAATATTGAGAAAAATAGTTATGAGGAAACGGTTACGGAAGGGCTGGTACCAGCTACAACCTTTTTAGCGGTTCGTAAAGCGGATTACAGAATTGTTGGCATGATTGATATTCGTCATCGTTTAAATGAATTTCTTTTGCAATCGGGTGGACATATTGGTTATAGTGTGAGAGTGTCCGAACGGCAGAAAGGCTATGCGACTGAAATGGTACGTTTAGCGTTGGGATATTGTTACGAAACGTTAGAACTTGAAAAGGTTTTGGTAACTTGCGATAAAGAAAATGTGGGTTCTGTCAAAACCATTATCGCCAACGGTGGTCTATTGGAAAATGAGCTTTTAGAAAATGACAGAATGACTAGACGGTATTGGATCGACTTATGATTTTATAAATTATACACCAATGTTGCCAATTTTATTAAACACTATTCTAATAGATTAAGCTTTTCTTTTCTATTTACACAAAACTATTGATACTATCGGATTTCCCCCTTTTAAATAATCAACTTCGACCATATAATGAGAAACTTGCGATTTATGGTTGAAAAATGAAGTGACTAATTTCGTAAAATCGACGATGAAAAGGCGGAAATCGGATGTATGGTCAATTAATAAATTTTAATTTTAGGAGTAATAAAGCAATGAAAATTTACAAAGTATTAAAAAATGAGATTCAAATTGTCGAATATAAAGAGCATTTTGCTAAAAGCCTTGCAGATATGTGGAACGAGAGCAGAGAGTTTTGGAGTGGCGACACGACGGTTTACACAGAAGATGTAATTAGGTCGGAAGTGGCGAAAAATGGTTATATTGTGTCATATATTGCCCTCGCTGGCGAAAAAGTCATCGGTTTTTGTGGCGTGAAGCCGTCATCAAATGACCCAGATGCGTTATATGTGCGACTACTTAATGTTCATCCTGATTATCATGGCAAAGGAATCGGCAAGGCGATGCTTGATTTGACGATTAAGCTGACGATTGCCGAAAGAAAGTCGCGCGTTGATTTATATACATGGGCGGGTAATATCGAGGCGATGCCACTTTATAAACGCATGGGATTCTTCTGGGAAGATAACCCGAGCTACACGCATTTGACGAATTTTATGCCTGGTATCGAAACGAGTGAACTATTTAAGGATTTCTTCGCTGGACGGTCGGGGCATGAATTATCAACTCGGGAAATTACGACGAAACCGTGCGGCGAGAAATTGAATACTTTCGAGCTGTTCGAATATTCTTTCGCAAACGCAATGGACACATTAAAAATTGGCTTTGAGCGCCGTGGTAAACGCATGCGGATGGTCGAAACAAAAGATTTTAAAATCGAAATGACAGCAAATCAGCAGCAACTTGCGTTTGGGTTAACGTATCCAGCGACTTTTAAGATTGAAAACCTTTCGGGTCGACCGCTTACCGTTGGGATTCGCGGGAAAACAGATGCGAATATTAATTTTGATTGCCAATTTGCCGCAGAAATTGCCGGGGTTGAAACTTATACTGCCAACTTTGCGGTGAGCGAAATTACCGTAGCTCAATCAGAAGACAAGATACACCCATGCGTGCTAGCAGATGTGACAATTAACGGGCAGACCGTCGAATTTGGTCTCGGGATTGATACGAAATTTCCGCTGGAAAATGAATTTATGACGACAAGTCGCGTGACACGGGTTGGTGCAACAGAGAAAGTTTACATTAACGTAAAAAATCTACTCATGGCTGATGCAACAATTAACTTTTCATTACCAGCAAATGATAAAGTGGAATTTACAAAATCAGATGTGATTCTGGATCTTAAGGCTGGTGGATTCGGAAGTATCGGGTTAGATGCGAAAATCCTTGCTCACGGTCACGTGGCATTACCGATTAAATACCGGATTACCCCGAAAGGCGGGACGACATTCACATATGAGCGGTTACTACACGTTGAATTACAAGGTTTTTCCATGAAATATTACTATCAAAACGAAACAAAGCATGTTGTTGCTAACGGCCCGTGGAAATTAGAATTTGGGAAGACGGATAACAACGTCGATTTCAGGCATTTACTTGACGGTTATCAAGGATATGTAGCAACGCCAGAACTCGGAAAACCTTACGAAGATGAATTTGCAAACATTAAGGCAACCAATGTTTTGGTAGAACATCTGAATGAAGATATGGTTTTGAGCTTTGACTTAGTGTCGGAAAAATTTGCAGGGCTGGTTGTTAATCAGAAATATTGTTTGTCTGCATCGGGATATTTAACTAACCAATATCAGATTCGTAACGAAAGCGACGCATCGAAAGATGTGATGTTAAAGATAAGTTGCGAATGGGAATTTCTCGGTAATCAAACTGTTTTTGCCAAAGGTGATACCGTAACAACAAATCGTAATAGCATGCTCCGCGGGGGTGATGCCGTTGAAGAAAAAGATTTTACTGAAAACTGGCTCTTTGAAGCAAAAACAAATGCGGGAATTTGTTGCCCGAGTGACCTCAAAGTTGCCCCTAAATACGGTTCATGGATTGAGTTTGAAAAAGACTTCGGTGAAATTGCCCCTGGTCAAAGTGCCAAAGCAGGTGAAATCGAAATCATCATCGGGACATTTACCCACTTTAACCAGTTCCGCGATTATGTGCAAAACAAATATCACAACGACGCACCAGCACTAACCGAATTTATCGAGGTGCAACCAACAGACGGCAATCCGTTTATTAAAACAACTACTTTTGGAATTGACGTAATTAATCATCGTAACAGCGTTTTGAAAGGTCAATTCACACTATCGTCGCCAGATTTTACGACCCAAATGAAGGAAAATCTAGCCGATGCCGTACTATCAAAACAGGAATTTCAAGTAAAGCTTTTGAATCAACCCGTGAGCGGAATTTGCCACTTGCAACTGGATTTAGCCCTTGAGGGAATGAATAGTCAATACCAAAGAGCGCTTTTCTTTGTTAAAGATGAAGGCGTTGTAACGAAGGAAGATGGTACTTGTTTAACGGTCGAAAATGGGGATTTAGCCTTTAAAGCGGATGCGGCATATTCGGATGGAGTGTTTTCGGTGACGTTTGCGGGGCGGGAATGGTTGATGAATAAATATCCGAATCATGAACCGAATGCCTACTGGAATCCGTATTTTGGTGGAATTTACTCGCGACCACAGGCATTAAATGAATATGCGGTGGTGCAGGAAAAACGTACAGCGGCGTTTGTGAATGTTGTCGATAATTTTGGTAATGAATGGACCGGTGTGAAAGTAGTCGTTGATGTGACGGAATTTGAGAAAATCAAGGGGATTCGTTATGAAAATTACTTTGTGACGTTGCCGGGTGTACCGGTGTTAGCTTGTTTTAGTAAGATTACTAACAAAACAGGAGCGTTTAAGAGTTTAGAATTGATGACCAGTATCGCACCGAATGGTGGGGAAAAGTTAACCGATAACCAGTTTGAATATGTCGGGAATTGTGGTACCCGTCGCCAGTTGAATATGGGTGTCCACCGTCATTTTGAAAAACATAAGAGTCCATTGGTGACCATTTCTGCAGGGCGAATGGAAAAAATGTATCTTTATCGCGACCGAAATTCGATGGCGACCGATTATAACACCGTTTCAAGTAGTAACGAGTTCAACGAAATTTACAAAGAAACTAAGCGCCAAATTGCTCATGGTGAAACTTCCGCAACCATGCCGACGTTTATAGTACTGACGGAACAGGATTTGAGCGCCGAAGAATTAGTATTATTAGAGCGAGTGCTGTTTTAGGAGTTGATGAATAATGAAGCGATATGATGCGATAAAAGCGGTTAGCGATGCGATTTTGCAAGATGGGCTCGCTGAAGCGTTGTTTTTGAAAGGTTCGATTGCTCGCGGTGAAGACGATGATTACTCGGATGTCGATCTGTATGTCGTGGTCACGGAAGACAATTTCGATGTTTTTCTGACCCGTCGAATTGACTATTTGGAGCAGTATCGACCGTTGGTAAATTGGGTTGAAGTGAACTTTGTTGGTCCGCAGATTGTGGGAATTTTTGACGATGCGTTACATTTTGATTTATACGCGGTCAAGCCTGATGGGATTCCGCAAACGGGTGCGATGAAAGCTCTGCATGACCCAAATGGAATGCTTGCTGATTACCAAAACAAACCTTTGAGTTTGACGAATGAGGAATTGACGCGCTGTATTAACAACTTCACTTATCTGTTGACCGAAATCGAAGCGGCTTATATGCGTGGTGACCTGATCCGTTGCTTTTCCCTATTTGCCGCTGAATATGACGTCGTTTCACTGCTAATTCGTCACGTTTATGACCCACAGAATTCACTACTCGGCAATAAGGGGATGGATAAAGTGATTCCACTAGCAATCCACGAAGAGCTACTTGCGATTCTAGAACTCGCCACACCGTCCAACGTAATAGTCGCCACGAAAAGATTACTAAAACATTTTGAAAAGACCCTTTTACAACTGCCGACCGAAGTGCAATCGGCAATGAATCGGGAGTTCTATGAACTTTTAAGTAGCAGGATTTATGAATTGGAGCTGAAATAGATGAAAAAATTATTAACAGAACGTTTAGAATTACGCTTATGGCAACCATCAGATGTAAACGACTTGTATGAATATGCCAAAGACCCACAAGTTGGACCGAATGCGGGTTGGTCAGCACATGAAAATATCAAAGAAAGCCAACGAATTGTCGACCTGTTTATCAAAGATGCTGACGTTTACGCAATCGTCCTAAAATCAGAAAATAAAGTTATCGGTAGTCTCGGTTTGCATGACCGAACGATTGAAAATGAATCGCCGAGCGACCTGAAACAACGGGAAATTGGTTATGTCCTCAACCCGAAATACTGGGGTAAAGGCATCATGCCAGAAGTGGTTAAAACAGTCATTGAATATGGTTTTGAAGAACTGGGACTCGACTTAATTTGGTGTTGCCATTTTGACTTTAACAATAAGTCGAAAAGCGTTATCCACAAAAGTGGTTTTAATTACCGTTTTACTACAACAAAAACTTTACCCAACCTAAATAATAAAGAAGTAAATCAACTTTGTTACAGCATCACAAAGGAAGAATATTTTACCGCTGAAGCGTCAGTATCAAGGAGACGATGACGATGAGTGAGATTATTTTATGACTGACAGCCCAAAAGAGAACAAAAGGAATTGGTAAGAATAAAAAAGATTGACTTCCGAAGAAATCAATCCCATAATTATAAGAGAACTTTGGCAGGTCGGCGTATCCTGCATCTCTGGTAACTTGCCAAAGCAAGCGCGTGGGGAACCTTTCCCACCTCAAAATCCTCTTATATAATTATTATGCTAAATTGTTAGCTTTATGATACAAAGTATATCATGTTTACCCGCTGTTTGCAAGTAATTTTTTGTAAGGGATGAGTCGACCGCTTTGCAATCGCGATTTTACTTTGTGTTTACCATTATTAAGCGAGTACATTGAAGAAAGATAGATATAGTCAGAGGGGTCAAGTTTAATTGCTACTAAAACATGATTATCAAATTGTTTTATTAACTCAACACTATTCGGTTCAGTGGGATTTTGACCAACATAATCTGGATTAGAAATTATCTCGGGAATTCGTTCGAAATACTTTTCTAAATCCTTAGGATGACGTTTTTTAATGTGTTTAATTGCCCCAGAATATGCTTTGACTTCTCGGGAGTCACAGTTAATCGCAAATGTATCTACAATTATTTCAGGTAACACGCCGATATTGACAGGTTCATTTTTTACAGGTTTCATCTGCACGGTCTCCTTTAAAAGTGATTTGTCTAGTATATTCTGTTTTGATAAAAAAGTCAAGAAAAAAATCAACGAAAAGACGGAATGAGAAGTTTGTTAAATTTTTAGCAGATTGTGTGATGGATCGACCATTTGAACGGGTCGTAGATAAAAAATGTAGGTTACTAAAACAAAGTTGTTTTGGTATAAGGGAGTGAACGATTATGAGTGAGATTATTTTATACCAAACAGACGATGGACAGTCGAAAATTGAATTGCATTTACAGGATGGAACTGTTTGGCTTTCACAACTTGAATTAGCAGAGTTGTTTCAGACGACAAAACAAAATATTAGCAAGCATATTAAAGCAATTTTTGATGATGAAGAGTTGAATGAAAAAGTGGTTGTAAACTATCAGTTGACAACCACTCAACATGGTGCTATTATCGACAAAAAGCAGACGCAGGAAGTTAGATTTTACAATCTCGACATGATTTTATCAATCGGTTATCGGGTGCGATCTGTTCGTGGCGCGCAGTTCAGAAAATACGTCAGTACGATTTTAAAAGAATATCTGATTAATGGCGCTGCTTTAAATGAAGAAAAACTAAAACAAGAGCCAAGTTATTTCAAGAAATTACTAGAACGAATTCGTGAAATTCGGACAAGTGAACGAATCTTCTATCAACAGGTTTTGGATATCTACAAAACGAGTGTTGATTATAACAAGGATGCCGATGAAACAAAGGAATTTTTCAAGACGGTTCAAAATAAAATGTTATTTGCTGTAACTGGTAGCACTGCGCCAGAAATCATTTATGTGCGATTAGATGCCAGTAAACCCAATTTAGGATTGACCAACTTTAAGGGTGAACACCCGAAACGAGCGGAATTTTCGATTAGTAAAAACTATCTTGATGAAAAAGAGATTTCTAATTTGAATTTATTGACGACAGCATTTTTGGATGCTGCTGATATCAGGCACAAAATCGAATTCAGATGGCGATGAAGATTTGGATGAAAAGTAGTTGTTTTAGTAGAAGGAGATTATTATGTTTAGTGTATTAAAGAAGTTAGCTTGGTTTTTTAAGGAAAATCGAAGAATTTATCTTGTGGCGTTATTTTCACTCGGGGTGGTTAATGTTTTGAATGTGTTGCCACCGCGAATTGTGGGGATGGCACTCGATGATATTGCGACGGGGCGGTTGACAGCGAGGATTTTGACTCAGTATGTTATGGTTTTACTGGTGACACTTTCGGCAACGTATGTTTTTGGTTTTATTTGGCGTTATCGTTTGTTTGGCGGTGGGTTTTTAATGGAGAAGACGTTGCGTTTTCGGATTATGAATCACTTGCTCGCGATGAAGCCGAAGTTTTATCAGCAATACCGAACTGGTGATTTGATGGCTCGGGCAACGAATGATCTCGGTAGTGTGTCGGAGGTTGCTGGTTTTGGGATGTTGACCCTATTTGATGCGACGATGTTTCTCGGTGTCATTTTGGTGATGATGTTTTTCACGGTGAATTGGCAATTAACGTTAGCGGCGATTATTCCGTTACCAATTCATGCGATTGCGATGTGGAAATTAGGTGCAGTCGTTGAAAAAAAATGGGAAATGGCACAGGATGCTTTTAGTGATTTGAATGACCGAGTACTTGAGTCGGTCAACGGTGTGCGTGTTGTGCGGGCTTATGTGCAAGAAGAAGCAGAGATTGAACGATTCCGCACGATGACCGCCGATGTTTTTGAAAAAAATCGGCAAGTTGCAGCCATTAATGCCTTTTGGGGACCAGGAACGCGCGTGATTGTTGGAATTAGTTATTTTATTTCGATTACTTTTGGGGGCTATTTAATTATGCAAGGGCGTATGACCGTTGGTGATTTAATTGCATTTAGTGTTTACTTGGGAATGTTAGTTTGGCCATTATTTGCGATTGGTGATCTGATTAATGTGATGCAAATGGGGAAAGCATCGCTTGAACGGATTAATGAGTTGACTGATGTTCCATCAGATGTTGTGGAGATTGAACAACCATTGGTAGCGGGAATGCCGTCGATTATCGAGTTCAAGAATTTGAGTTTTACCTATCCGAATGCGAATCGACCAGCATTATGTAAGGTTGATTTGACGCTAAAACAAGGTGAAACATTAGGAATAGTTGGTAAAACAGGGTCTGGAAAAACCACTTTGGTCAGGCAGCTTTTACGACAATATCCAGTTGAAACAGGGACGGTTTTGGTAAACGAGATCCCACTAGAAGACTTGGCGTTAAATGAAGTGTTAAGTTGGAGTGGATACGTTCCGCAGGAACATATCCTGTTTTCGCGGTCAGTACGAGAAAATATTTTATATGCGAGCGATGAGACCAGCGATGAATATTTGAACCATGTGATTAAACTCGCGGCGCTTAATGATGATCTAGAATTTTTTACGGATGGTCTGGAAACGATTGTTGGTGAAAAAGGGGTTGCTTTATCAGGTGGTCAGAAACAACGGATTTCGATTGCCCGCGCCATCGCAATGAAACCAGAAATCTTGATTTTAGATGACTCATTATCAGCAGTTGATGCGAAAACAGAAACAAAGATTATTGAGAATATTAAAACAGAACGTGCTACTAAAACAACGATTATTACGGCACATCGTATGTCGGCGGTTAAGCATGCGAATCAGATTATCGTCATGGACGACGGTCGCATTAGTGAAATCGGGACTCATGATGAGCTGATGCTTGTCGGTGGTTGGTACAAGGAGCAGTACGAACATCAAAATCTAGGAGGTGATAATTATGAGTAACATTGAAAATGAACATGATAACGAGAATACCCCGCTAAAAGGGGTCGCACCAAAGCTTTTTAAATATGCTTGGATGCAGAAAAAATTGATTATTTTGGCACTGGTTACTCTAATGATTGGCATTGTTGTTGAGCTGGTCGCACCGCTAGTTTTAATGCGGATTATTGATGATTATATTTTGGTTGACGGTTCGACTTGGGACGCAATGCCGCTGATTTTTCGATGGGCAGCAGTGTATCTTGGGTTGATTGTTACGAGTGCGATTTTTGGTTATGTACAAAGCTATACGCTCTCGGTTGCAGCGAATAAAATTATTATGAAAATGCGTAACGATATTTTCACGCACATTCAAACAATGCCGATTAAGTATTTCGACTCATTACCAGCTGGAAAAATCGTCGCACGAGTGACGAATGATACACAAGCTGTACGAAATCTATACATTAATGTTTTGACCAACTTTATCGCTGGTGGCATTCAGATGGTATCTGTTTTAGTAATGTTATATATTTTAAACTGGCGATTTGCGTTGATTGCCACTTTGTTAGTTCCGATTCTATTCGTGTGGATTGTCGTTTATCGTAAAATTGCGACACCGATTAATAAGCGTATTCGGGCATTAGTGTCGGAAATCAATGCGATTTTGAACGAAAGTATTTCGGGAATGCCGATTATTCAGGCATTTCGGCAGGAAAAAAAAACCGAGACCGAATTTAAAGCGATTAACGAGGATTACTACAATAATCAGCGAAAAATGTTGCGTTTAGATGCGGCGACTGGTTGGAATATTTTAGATATGCTACGGAGTTTGGCGCTTGTTGCGGTAATTTGGTTCTTTGGTGGTCAATTCCTGCAAGACCATGCTGGCTTGACCGTTGGATTGATGACCATCTTCGTTGATTACACAGGACGTTTGTTTCGCCCAGTAATGGGGATCGTTTCGCAATTATCTAGTATGGAGGCTTCCATTGTATCAGCGGGACGCGTTTTTGAGTTGATGGAGCAGCAAAACGAAGAACTTAGTCTAAAAGAAGTGGAACGCTATGCGGGGAATGTCGAATTTAAAAATGTTAACTTCTGTTATGACCCAGAAAATCCAATCCTAAAGGATATCAATATTACTGCGAAATCGGGTGAAACCGTTGCACTCGTTGGTCATACTGGTTCTGGTAAAAGTTCAATTATGAGTGCCTTATTCGGATTTTATCCATATCAATCAGGCAGTATTTCAATTGACGGTAGAAAAATTGACGATCTATCAAAACAAGAATACCGACAACACATGGGAATCGTATTACAAGATGCCTATTTATTTGCGGGGACGATTGCGAGTAATATCGGTCTTGATGACCCGCGGATTAGTCGTGAAAAAATAAAAGCAGCTTTAACAGCGGTAGGAGCAATGGATTTTGTTGGTAAATTGCCAAAGGGATTAGATGAACCAGTTTCCGAAAAAGGAAGTACTTTCTCGACTGGTCAACGACAGTTATTATCATTTGCGCGGGCGTTGGCATTTGACCCTGCGATCCTAATTCTCGATGAAGCAACGGCGAATATTGATACCGAAACAGAAGGGATCATTCAGGCTGCACTTGAAGTCTTGAAAAAAGGGCGAACGACTTTCGTAATTGCTCATCGTTTATCAACGATTCGTAATGCCGATCAGATTTTAGTTCTTGATCGTGGGGCAATTATTGAACGTGGAAGCCATGATGAATTAATGACTATTGATGGAAAATATCGTCAGATGTATGAATTACAACTCCGCGGGGCACAATAACCTTGCTATTTATCGGCAAAAAACAAAGTGTGGGATAATATAATAATGATTTATCAAAACAAAAAAGTGTAACGAATAACCAGTGGTCAAGTAGTGGACAATTGAGTAGCTCGAACGAGTATCAAGATAAGACTGCGACTGATAATCAGTGGGCTTCAACAAACAAAGACATTACGAGTGAATTATAATATCTAATAAAGGATAAAAACTCCTGCTGGCATTATGTAGTGACCCCCGAAACTTGAACTAGAAAAGTTCAACAATCGGAGGTCATTTTTGTATGGCGAAATATAGTTTTGAATTGAAATTAAAAGTGGTAAAAGCATAGCTAGAAAGGGAATAAGGTTATACTTATCTGGCAAAAAAAAACTTAATCAAAGATTGGAGCAATATTAAGCTATGGCGAAAAGCATACTTAGAAATTGGAGAAGAGGGGTTACGTAGAAAGCGAAAAATGGTTATTATCGTTATTATCAATATGTAGAAGAAATTTATAAAAATGAATTGAAGAAATGTCGTCAGAATTTTAGTAACTTGAATTTATAATGTAAATGCAACACCCGAAAAAAATAAAAGACTCAAGGGTAGAAATCCTGTAAAATAGTGTTTGACAAGACAACTATTAAAGGACTGAAACC
>JGI990J12352_1000040_pt1 | contig 25292 bp, 30 predicted proteins | sample Intmic4MA4BA4MSA_FD_12352 | JGI IMG/M metagenome (IMG submission 12352) | reverse complement strand
GGTGCCATTGGAAGGGATACACTAATCCACAGCACGAACTAAAGTATAACAGATTTTATACTTACGCTCATGTGGTAGCTAACCACAAATATTATTATAAGGATGTGATAAGAAAATGAAGAAAGAATTAGCTTTTATTACAAATGGTTTGCTTGTTTTTGATGAATCTGATAATCATGTAGAATATCAGAAAAAAGATGAAAAATTACAAGATTTTATTCTCCGTATAACCAGCAAAGAATTTAAAAGGGAAAAAATGACTGTAAAGCAAAACATTGAACTTGCTAAACGGATGTTAGTTGATAATGTTTATAAAGCTGCAAAATTAGAGAATATAGCAGTTACTTATGCCGCGACGATAGAAATTGTTGAGCAAGGGAAAAACAGTGGTAATTTGACACCAGAAGAGTTGACTGATGTGGTTAATCTTAAAATGTCATGGAATTTCTTACTAGATGAACTTACGCTAAGTCGAAACTTGGGAATCGACCTTATCAAAGATATTCATGCGAAAGTAGCATTCGGTATGGCAAATTTAGAGCTGTCAGAAATAGGTAATTTTAGAACTGGTCTTGTTGCAATAGGTGGGACAATATGGCGACCTAAAGTGCCAAATGCAGAAGATATCTATCAAGAATTACAGACAATTATAAATGGTTATCCTGATGTACTTGAACGTGCAATTGAACTATATTTATGGGTATGCAAAAGACAAGCGTTTAGAGACGGGAATAAAAGAACAGCAAACTATTTTGCTAATTTTGAATTAATCAAACATGGTGTTGGAGTCCTTTCTCCACCTGCAGAAGAAGATTTACCTGAATTTAGAATACTTTTGATTAACTATTATGAAACAGATGATAAGCAGGCAATGAAAGAATTTTTACTGAATAAATGTTATAGTTTTGACACAGAAGGATTGCCTATTATTCATCAGAATTTGTGAAATGTTGATGAAATCTATTCAAGTTGTACAAAATTATAATCGAAATTAATTATTTGAATTTTCTTTTGGCAGAAAGGAATGATCAGCCAGTATGATGGACAAGAAACTTAAAACTGAATTGATTAAAATATTTTTAAAATTTAATATTCCGAAGATGGCTGTTTTTGAACAAATTCCTGCTAAAAAACTAAAAAACGCTAAAAAATCATATGGGCAATTGTTAGAAGATGATGAAGTCGTTGTTCTGATATATGACGAAACAGCTTTTGGCTCTGCAAAAAAAGGGTTTATATTAACGAATCGAAGAATCCATTTGAAAAATATTTTCGATTTTCCTAAAACTTTGGAATTGGAAGACGTAGTATCTTTTTCAAAAAAATCTTTGAGTGAGATTAATGCCAATCTCAGAAATGGTGTCGTTGTTTCCATCATGTCAAGTGGTACACTTAAAAATGACTTAAACGTATCTTTACTAAATGAAATGCTTATTGTTCTTAAAAAAGGTTCCAAATCAATGAGTAGCAACTTGACCTGTAAAAGTTGTGGTGCAAGTGTTGAAAATCAAATAGGAAAATGTATCTATTGTAGAACAACTATTTAAAGGAGCTTATGATGAAAATTAAGAATAAAGAATTATTTTTTCCCATTGTGATATTATCGCCGATTATAGGCTATATTTTGGGAGAAGTCCATGATATTTGGAGTTTTATTCTCTACGCAGTTGCAGGAACAATGGGTGCATTATTAGTAGAACTAGGAATGAGATCAAAAGCTGTAAAGAAAAATAATGACCTTGTTGATTTAGCGTCCCAAGAGTTTATTGAACCTATAACCAAAGAAGTACAGGTTGTGGTAGATACAAAATGGGGAAGAAAAAAACTTTGGACAATAATAGTAAAAATTTCTGCATTATCTGTTGTAGTAATAAGTGCAAAAGTAATTATTTTAAATCTAGCGATTGGTAGGAGTTTTTTTGGAAATAGGTTTTTTGATTTGATTGCTATTTCTTGTTCTCTAGTGGTATCTTTTTGGTTGGTAAAGTCAATTAAAATATCTTGGAATTTAAAGGAAGAAAAAACGATTAAAGGCACTGGTTTGAGTTGGAAATGTTCAAGTTGTGGTTCTTTAAATGTTGTGACAATTAAAATTTGCCCATATTGTAGATCATAGAAATGTAAAAAATATACTAGGAGTTGATTGAAATGTATTGTACAAAATGTGGCGAAAAAGCCATGAACGGATTCATTTTATGTAAAAGCTGTTTTGGTGAATTTAGTTTAGAATCACAAAATATCCCCATAGGCAAACGACCTAAAAAACTAACAGCTGGTGTTGGTTTAGTTCTAGCCATGCTTATTGTCGGATTGATTTTTTACTCTGTTTACATCTTTGACGCATGGGATATGTTGAACCCTCCCGAACTAACATCTAGTTGGTGGTGGAATCGCTGGGAATCACCTTTTTCTCCAATATTCATAGGCTTTGTTCGTATGGTACAATCCGTTGGAGTTGTTATCTATTCAATCCTTTTTGCAACCCATTTAAAAAAGCTATCTAATGTTAAGAACTGGGCGTTCATTTTAGCTATTTTTATGATTTTGGAGATTATTTTCCGTTTCATGTATATGAGATTGCAAGTTGATATGATTTTCTTATTCATCTATTATGGAATTTTCTTCTACGGACTATGGCTTACTAACAAATTAGAAAAAGAAGATATAAAAATTGATGAATTATGATTAATGTGCTAAAATAGTTTATTAATTACATTTAATCGCAAAATAAATAAATTACCTAAAGGGATAAGATTAAGTTATGAATGAAAATATTCAAAAAATGAGATTAGAAGATATTATGGGGGAGCGTTTTGGACGCTACTCAAAATATATTATTCAAGAACGAGCATTACCTGATGCCCGTGATGGGTTAAAACCTGTGCAACGGCGGATTTTGTATACGATGTATAAGGATGGTAATACGTTTGAAAAAGCGTATCGAAAATCAGCGAAAACGGTTGGTAATGTAATGGGGAACTTGCACCCACATGGTGACTCGTCGATTTATGAAGCTATGGTGCGGATGAGTCAGGACTGGAAGTTTAAAGAGCAGCTGATTGATATGCACGGTAATAATGGTAGTATTGATGGTGACCCAGCGGCTTCGATGCGTTATACTGAGGCTCGTTTATCGGATTTATCATCAGAATTACTAAAAGATATTGATAAAAATCTCGTTGAGCATGTTCCGAACTTTGATGATACAATAAAAGAGCCGACCGTGTTGCCGGCGTTTTTCCCGAACTTACTGGTCAACGGTGCAACAGGTATTTCAGCTGGTTATGCAACTGATATTCCGCCACATAATCTTGGTGAAGTAATTGATGCCGTAATTTACGCGATGAATAACCCGCACTATGAGTTATCGGATTTAATGCGTTATATTAAAGGTCCAGATTTTCCAACAGCGGCGATTATTCAAGGTGAAGATGAAATCAAGAAAGCCTATACCACTGGTAAAGGTCGAATTATTGTGCGTTCACAGACAGCCATCGAGAAAAGCGCGGGTCGACTACGAATAGTTGTAACCGAAATTCCTTATGAAGTTAATAAAAGTAATCTTGTGAAGAAAATTGACGAGTTGCGAATTGACAAAAAAGCCCCAGGGATTGCGGAAGTTCGTGATGAAACTGATCGGAACGAGTTGCGAATTGTGGTTGAGTTGAAAAAGGAAGCTAATGCCGATACGGTTCTAAAATACCTTTTAAAGGCGACCGAATTACAAGTGTCGTACAACATTAACATGGTGGCAATTCATAATAAACGTCCAGTTTTAATGAGCCTACCAATGCTTGTCGATGCGTACATTCAACACCAAAGGTCGGTAGTAACCAATCGGACTAATTTCGATTTGAACCGTGCGAAAAAGCGTCAACATATTGTCGTTGGTTTGATTAAAATGGTTTCGGTAATTGACGAAGTAGTGGAAATTATCCGTGCTTCAATTGATAAATCGGACTCGAAAAACAACCTAATCGTCCGTTTTGGTTTTAGTGAAGAACAAGTTGAAGCAATCGTTACTTTACAGTTATACCGATTATCGAATACGGACATTACTGCCTTAGAACAGGAAGATGCCGAGTTAACAAACTTAATCGCCGATTTAAAGGCAATTCTTGGTAGCGAAAAGTTGCTAATTTATCAAATCGAAAAAGAACTCGCAGCGGTCAAAAAACGGTTTAAAACACCGAGAATGACAACGATTGAGGCAGAGATTGAAGATATCAAGATTGCGGAAGATGAGCTGATTCAAAAAGAAGATGTGATGATTGTGATTACGCGTGATGGCTATGTGAAACGCACAAGTATTCGTTCGTATGTGGCAGCAAAAGTAAGCGAGCCGACGATGAAAGAGGGTGACGTCCTCATTAAGAAGTTCCAATCGAATACGCTTAATAAAATTATTGCCTTTACGCAGTCGGGGCATTATGTGTTACTACCGATTCACAAATTACCAGATATTAAGTGGAAAGACATAGGGGCGCACTTATCGAGTTTAGTCAATCTTGATTCGAGTGATAAAATTGTGGCGGCGTTTGTTGTTGATAAATTTGATGAAACAATCGACTTCATCATTACAACCACGGGCGGAATGATTAAACGCACGCCGTTAGCTGATTTTGAAGTAACCCGCTTTAGTAAAAAATTAACCGCAATAAGTTTGACCGATGCTGATGCAGTCGTGAGTGTTGTTTCGGCGGAAACAATCCATAAAGACGCGTTAATCACGATTGTTACCGAAAAAGGAATGATTTTACGATACCAAAAACTTGAAATCCCAACCGCTGGTACGAAAGCCAAAGGGGTGAAAGCGATTGCTTTAAACGGAGTTGATGTTGTCGTAGCAGGACTTGTCCATTTACCAAACGCCGAAATTCACGTTGCCCTTGATAATGAAAAACTGAAGAAAATCAAAAAAGACGGTGTTGAAATGCTAAAACGTGCTCGGAAAGGAAAGTCGATTTTACCAGGAACGCGTCGAGCAATTAATGCTTACGTCCTTGGTGAGGATTTTAATGAAGTGGATGTTGTTGAAGAGCGATCGGGACAGATGAATTTGCTGTCGGACGTGTTTGAGTAGAAATTTAATTATTCTGGATTAGTGCAATCAGTAATTGTGAAATACAAATAAATCATCATTAAAATACTAAAATCTCCGAAATGGTGATGATTTGGGTATCATTTCGCAAATACCTAGGTTATAATCAAAAAGAAAAAGGGGTTTTAAAGATGCAATCATATCGTTTTAGTGATAATGTGGAAGAGAATTACAAGTTGATGGTGCAGACGGTGCAGGGATATTTGCATGGGGAGCCGAATGTGATTGCTAATTTAGCGAATGCGGCGGCGATTATTAATGAGTATGTCAATGATATTAACTGGGTTGGATTTTATTTGATGGAAGATGATGAACTTGTCTTGGGACCATTTCAAGGAAAGCCAGCGTGTATTCGGATTCCAGTAGGGCGTGGTGTCTGTGGAACAACCGCCCTCAAAAGAGAAACTGTTATTGTGGAAGATGTTCATGCGTTTCCAGGGCATATTGCGTGTGATTCAGCGTCGAATTCGGAGATTGTCATTCCGATTTTCAAAGATGACGAAGTGTACGGGGTGTTAGATGTTGATAGCCCAGTATTTAATCGTTTTGGTCGTTTGGAAAAGCAGTATTTAGAAACAGTAGTTAAGATTATTCAAGGGTGTCTCTAACAACGAGTCGTCGTTTTCTTGTTTTGAAACAATTTTCCAAAAGCTGATGCGAACGAGTGATTATAAATTTCCTTAACGTGTCTGGTTTAGATGCGTTTTTGTGACTAACGTAAATAAACAAAAACAGGTTGAGGTTTGCAAATCTTTGATGATTTGTTCCTTGACCTGTTTTTAATTTTTACTTGACAGTATTTATTTTTGATTGAAATGTCCGATGAAGATTAAAATTTTTTATAGAAAATATTGGAATTCTAGCTCTCGATGACATGATTGAATATTACTATGGCAAAACTTGTTTATTTTAAATATTTGATTGACTATTAACCAATTAGATTAAGAATTAGATAAATTTTCAAGCCACAAGGAATTAAAATGTTCAGAGTTAAAAAATCAATGAATTTTAAAGTGTAAGATTCTTGCTGATAAGTTACTGCCCCTCGAACGTGACGTTCGGGTATGATTGATAGTATATTGAAAAGCATTGAAGAAGTTCTGGTGTAGATAAGAAAATGTATGAAATTTTTAATTATTACTTAGTTGTAAATTCTAATCAAATGCGAGTATCCAAAGAGTTTGATTTAACGCAAGGTCCTGATAGTAAGCGGATTAGATTATGCTTTCAATTGTTTATGTACTGGGAATATTCAAAAAGAAAACAGCCATTGGGTTCTCAGTTTGCCGACGTTCCCCAATGACCGTGATAAATTGCTGGTTAAAAATCGACACCAATAGATTCCCCAGCAACAAAATAATTATACCATTTAATTATCAACAATGCAATGCTACTTATAACCAAATGATAATAGTAATGTTATTTATTACTTTTTTGAGAATCTTTTTCAAATTCTCTGTGTATAGCTATAGCACTAATATCAAATGTAAACATTATTAACAATAAATAATCTTGGTGTTTTTCCATCACAACGGGTATGCTATATTTCAAGTGTTAAATTAACACCAACGGAATTACTCGAACATATACGTTTAGAATGGGCTGCTGTTTGGGATATGAATGTTCAACAATTACTTAATATTATACGCAAAATCGCACTTAATCTTGTTCGCATTTTTAAAAACGAACACGCTCCAAAGAAAGCTCTTAGTTGGATTATGAGTAACTTGGAATTTTTTTAGATTTTTTATGATCGATTTTAAATTAGATTGATGTGACTGGTAGAATTCTCGTTTAGACAAAACAGGAATTTTGTGCTATAATGGTATAGTTGTACAAATTAGCTTGGACCTTGATGGCCGAGACTGGAGGAAGTAAAATGAAAACAAAGTTAACGTTTCAGAAGATGAAACAGGAAAGTGACCCAATTGTGATGATTACCGCATACGACTACCCGACGGCAAAGCATGTCGAAGAAGCAGGCGTCGATATGATTTTAATCGGTGATTCGCTCGGAATGGTCGTATTAGGATATGATTCAACGGTGCCAGTAACTGTTGATGAGATGATTCACCATGCGAAAGCGGTTCGTCGTGGTGCACCAAACACGCATATTACACTGGATATGCCATTTATGTCTTACCACGGATCGGCAGAAAAAACGATGGAAAATGCCATGCGTATGATGCAAGAATCGGGTGCAAATACCTTGAAAGTCGAGGGTGCTGATGAAGTCGTTGATACAATTGCAAAATTAACTAAAGCTGGTGTACCAGTTGTTGCGCATCTTGGTTTAACCCCACAGTCGGTTGGGGTTTTAGGCGGTTATCGCGTGCAAGGTAAGGATGAATCGAGTGCGAAGAAACTTGTTGAAGATGCAAAAGCTGTTGCTGAGGCGGGGGCGATTGCGCTGGTTTTAGAATGCGTACCTGAACAATTAGCAACTTTTATTACCAAAACGATTAATATACCAACGATTGGTATCGGGGCGGGTGTCAATACCGACGGACAAGTTTTGGTCGTCAATGATTTGATCGGTTATAACGGTGGTCGAGTTCCATCATTTGTCAAACAATATGCAAATCTTTCTGATGTGGTGACGGTAAGCGTTAGGGATTATTGTTCGGAAGTGAAAGTTCGAGCTTTCCCAACTGCTAGTCATAGTTTTCAGTTGAAAGACGAGCAACTTTTGACGATGTATGGGGGTAAATAATGCGAGTTATTACTTCTTTACAAGAAATGCAGGACTTGTGCTTGTGGTTGAAACGAGCAGGTAAATCAATTGGTTTTGTGCCGACAATGGGGTATCTCCATGAGGGACATTTAGAGTTAATGAATATTGCCCGTCGTGAAAATGATGTTTTGGTAACTAGTGTTTTTGTCAATCCATTACAATTTGGACCAAATGAAGATTTTGAAAAGTATCCTCGTGATGCAGCTGGCGATGAAACTAAGGCTCGTTCGGTTGGTGTTGATTACTTTTTCTATCCGCATGTTGATGAAATATACCCGATGCCGCTTGCAACAACGATGACAGTTAATGCGCGTAACAGTGTATTGTGCGGGGCTAGTCGTCCCGGACACTTCGATGGTGTTGTGACGGTCTTGGCGAAATTATTTAACCTTGTATTGCCAGATCGCGTGTATATGGGAACTAAAGATGCGCAACAGGTGGCTGTTGTGGAGCAATTTGTTACAGATTACAATTTCCCGCTACAAATCATCCCAGTGCCAACAGTACGCGAGCATGATGGTTTGGCTAAGAGTTCCCGCAATGTTTATCTGACGGTTGATGAGCGAGCGCAGGCATCGCAACTGTACGCCTCGTTAAAAGCAGCAGAAAATCTAATCAAAAATGGCGAATCTTCAGCTGATAAGGTGATGAACCATATCAATGATTGCCTAGCAGATTTACTGGAATCTTGGGCAAAACTGGACTATATTGCGCTTTATAGTTATCCTGATTTACAACCAATTCAAGTAGTAACTGACCGTCTTATCATCGCGGTTGCAGTGAAATTTTCAAAAGCAAGATTGATTGACAATATTATAATTGAAGTAATCTAGTTTTGAAAGCCAGACACTCGAGGTCATCTATTTTCCTGTAGTTGCATGCTTTTAGACTAAGCAAACAAGTTTGCAATCTAAAATGCCATTCATTACATAAGAATTGTACTGATTTCCTATGGAAATAAGTCGGATAAAGCTGGACTTTTCGATTTATCGAAATTAGTCCAACTTAGGTTTCGTTAGTACTTCAAGATGCTTGTTGTGTCTAAACAGGCTTTCTATACTTTTTAGGAGGTGGACAGTAAATGCGAACGATGATGAGCGCAAAAATTCATAAGGCAACGGTGACGGAAGCGAATTTGAATTATATTGGGAGTATCACGATTGATGAGGAGATCATGGATGCGGCGGGGATTTTGGCAAACGAGAAAGTTCAGATTGTGAATAACAATAACGGGGCACGGCTGGAAACTTATGTCATTAAAGGTGCACGTGGCAGTAAGGTGATTTGCTTGAATGGAGCGGCAGCAAGGCTTGTGCAAGTTGGTGACAACGTGATTATTATTGCATATCAACTTGTGGCTGAGGAAAAACTGGCTGACCATCAGCCAAAGATTGTTTTTATGGGACCAAACAACGAGATTGCCAATTTGGCAACAGTCGAACAGGAACAGACGGTCTATTAAAACGAGAATACGCGTATACTTAATGGATGACTACTGGCTGAAAAAACAGGATTTATGGTCGAAGTATAAAAGAACCAAAACAAGGACGGTGTTTTGATATGAAAATTTATAATACATATACCAGAACGAAAGAAGATTTCAAACCGCTGGAAGCGGAAACAGTGAAGATGTATGTGTGCGGACCAACGGTCTATGATTATATTCATATTGGGAATGCACGTCCAGTGATTTTTTTCGATGTCGTGCGTCGCTATTTTGAGTCGCAGGGTTTAACGGTTGATTATGTGTCAAATATTACCGATGTCGACGATAAGATTATCAACAAAGCTATTACCGAGGGCGTGAGTGAGCTGGAAATTTCCGAAAAATACCTCGCCCAGTACCTCGATGATTGCGCAGCGTTAAATATTTTACCAGTGAAGTGTATGCCAAAGGTCACTGAAAGCATGGATGAAATTATTGCTTTTATCGACCAACTGGTGAGGGACGGTTTCGCCTATGCCGTCGCTGGCGATGTTTATTTCCGTGTAAAGAAAGCCGCTGATTATGGGAAATTATCGGGCAAAAAAATCGACGATCTCGTCGTTGGTGCTCGTGTCGAAGAAAATACGAAAAAGGAAGATCCGCTTGATTTCACATTATGGAAAAAAACAGACGTCGGTATTACATGGGGCTCACCATGGGGGAATGGTCGCCCAGGATGGCATACTGAATGTGTCGTGATGATTGAAGATGCTTTCAACGGTAAAATTGATATTCACGGGGGCGGCTCTGATTTACAGTTCCCGCACCATGAGAATGAAATTGCGCAAAGTGTTTGTGCATCGAATCATACGATTGCTAATACTTGGATGCACGTTGGTCGTCTTGGACTTGACGGTGAGAAGATGAGTAAATCAGTTGGGAATGTTGTTTTAGTAAAAGAATTACTAAAACAATATGCCGCGAATGCTTTTCGGTTATTTATGTTGTCAACTCATTATCGGCAACCACTTAACTTTTCGTATGATGTGCTTGATCAGGCGAGCAAGGAATGGGAAAAGGTTGAGACGGCATACCGTGGGTTGTATCGCTATTTGGACTTATTTGATGATCTTGATATCGACACTAGTATTTCGCCTGCTACTAAAACATTATTACAGGAATTTAACGATGCAATGAATGATGATTTTAATACTGCCAATGCCATTACTGCGTTATATATGATGGCGAAAGAAGCGAATATCGCTGTGCGAGCCAAGGCAGACGTCACCGACGTCCGCCAATTATTAAACAACTTTAATTATTTTTTAAATACGCTTGGTTTAACGGTCGTACCAAAACGGTTTACAAAAGAAGAAAAAGAAATCTATTTGGCATGGGAGCAAGCACGTAAGGATCAGGATTTTGCAAAAGCAGATGAGTTACGGGGGCAACTACAAGAAAGAGAGTTAATTTAATTGATACTAAAACGAAATCGAGATATTGTTCTTTCAAAGCTAATATGGTTTATGCTAATTGGTTCATTGGGTGCGTTTGGGAGTTTTATTAATTTACATCTTGAGCAAGTTGTTGGGCTGACTGGTTCACAGATTGGATTTGTGACGTTTATTGGGTTAGTTGTGACGGTTGTTATGAATCCAATTTGGGGTTACATCGCTGATAAGTCGGGTAAGCATACATTGTTATTGAAGATGGCGTTTTTTGCAGCGGTTGCTGTTGGGACATTATATTTCAGTTCGCGTAATTTTTTTATGATTGTCATTGTCGTGATTTTGTTTGAAGGATTACGAGCACCGATGGTGCCGATGATGGAGTATTTATCGACGAATTATGCTGATAAGTATCATTATGATTTTGGGAAAATTCGTGTTTATGCATCGTGGGGGTTTATGCTGATTGCGATGGCTTCGGGTTTTATGGTTGCTGGATTAGAATTTGAAATTTTTGGTCATAGCTTGGCGTTCACTGGTTTTATGTCGCTTGAATTTGCTGCGTTTGGAATTTTTATCATCATGAATTTTTTAGCGTTAATCTTATGTTTTTCATTGCCAAAACCAGAACAAAAAGGGGATCCGGTCACAACAGTCAAAAAAAAGGCTTTTGGAAAAAAAGATGTTAAGGAATTATTGACTAATCAGCGTTTTGTGTTCATTTTGGTGTTGACGATGTTTGGTTTTATGGTATTAGAGTCAGCGTGGGGCTATGCAACGATGCATTTGGTGACGGTGCTTGAGGCATCAGAGAGTATTGTTAGTTGGCTCGCATTTTTTATGGTAGCACCAGAGGTTGTTATTTTGCCACTTGGGACGATTTTGATGTTAAAAACTGGGTTCAAGAATTGGTATATTTTGAGTCTAATTACGATGATTGGTCGCTTGTTGGTGTATTCGTTTGCGACAAGTCCAATGGTATTTGCGTTTGGTGGGATGGTGCATGGATTGATGATTGTGATGCACATTACTGGAACGATTGCTTATATTCGTAGGGTTGTCGAACCAAGGACTTTAGGTCTTGCTTTGACCATTTTGGCGTCCTCAATGGCTTTGTCGCGGGCATTGTTTAGTTTTGCTTTCGGTTGGGTTTATGAAAACATCAGTAGTTTCGCAGTGTTTCAGATTGCAGCGGGGATTGTTTTGTTAGCTTTAATTATGGCAGTTAAAAGTAAACATCTTAAAACGGTCGGCGATGAGATAGGAGTAGCTTAATGAAACGAAATATTTTAGTACTAAAACTACTTTCTTTTACAATCATGGGTGCGATGGGTGCGTTTATGAATTATATTAATCTTTATCTGGAACAGGTGCTTAGGTTCACTGGGTCGCAAATCGGACTTATAATGATGATTAGTATGAGTTTAGTGATTGTGGTTAACCCGATTTTGGGTTATATAGGTGATAAAACCGGGAAGCATGTATGGATGTTAAAAGGGGCGTTTTTAGCTTCAAGTGTGATTATTGTCCTTTATTCACAAGCGACCACTTTTACCATGGTTTTGTTGATTGCTATTATGTTTGAAGCGGCAAGGGCTTCGATCGGACCATTTTTAGATTTGATTACAAGTGAATATTGTGCTAAAGTTGGTTATGATTTTGGGCGTGTACGAGTTTTTGCATCAGCTGGATTTCTGTTAGTTACAATGTTGGTTGGCTTTGCAATTGCAGGTTTTCAAATGCCATGGTTTGATGGTCAAATAATTGGATTTTATGGTTTCATAAGTATCAGAGTAGCAATTTTTGCGACTGTTGCTGTCATGTTGTTCATCTCATTCTTACTGATGTTTTTTGCACCCAAACCAGAAGATGCTAAGGGTAAAGAAAATAAAGGTCAGTTTAATCGTTCTGATATTGTTGCTCTACTAAAGAATAAAAATTTCCAATTTATTATTGTGTTTATCAACTTAAGTATGGTTGCTCTGGAATCGGCAAAGTCATTTGTGGGTAATCATTTGGTTGTTGGGCTTGGTTCGGCAGAAAATATTGTTAGTATCATGACTTTTGTAATGGTTGTACCAGAATTTGTTCTGTTACCACTGGGGACGAAAATCATCAAAAAATTCGGATTTAAAAATTGGTATTTATTTGCAATGACGACAATGGTCATCAGGATGATTATTTACTCATTTACAGGTAATATCACCATTTTTGCATTGGCAAGTATTGTTCATGGTTTTGGCGTTACGACTCATGTTGTTGGAAATATAACATTCATTCGTCGGGTGGTTGAACCAAAAGTTTTAGGTTTGGCATTTACGATTATGGCGTCAACGGTCATGTTTGGACGGGCAATCATGAGTTTTGTTTATGGCTTGTTATACGAATACTTTGACGGTTTCGCAGTGTTTCGAATGGCAACAGTGTTACTCGTTTGCGGTTTAATTTGGGTGGCACGGAGCAAGAGTTTGAAAGTAATTGGTGACGAAATCACGCATGAGTCTTGATAATCTCCTCGTTTTGGTGTATAATTTTAAAATCTAGTTTTTAGTAGGAGATGAAATAGCGATGGCAGAGAACAGTCAACATTTAACATTAGAGGGAATTAAGAAGTTTGAAGAGGAATTAGATTTTTTATCAAAAGTCAAAATGGAAGAAATTAAGTTAAAGCTCCAAGAAGCACGTGCGCAAGGCGATTTATCAGAGAATGCGGAGTATGATGCAGCCCGTGAAGAACAGGCACAAACGTTTGAGCGAATCCAAGAATTACAGTATATTTTAAAGAATGCAGTTGTTATTGAATCAGAAGGTGGCGATGTGGTTACTATCGGTTCGACTGTTCGTTTTATTTTAAAAAGTAATGGTGAAGAGCAAACATTTAAAATCGTTGGTAGTGCTGAGGCTGATCCGTTTTCGGGTAAAATTTCCAATGAATCACCAGTTGCACTAGGTGTTCTTGGACGTCGAATTGGCGATGTTGGTTATGTTAACTTGCCAAATGGATCGACCGAAGTTGAAATTGTTGAAGTATCATAGAAAATAGAAGTGAGCGAGAACTTTGGTTCTCGTTTCTTTTGTTAGTTAAGGAAAGCGTAAAATGGGATGATTTAATTAAAAGGTTTTATCAAAACAAATGCAAATTATTGGGTTGATGTTCAAAGCAGCTATATGCTTTGTCTAATGCTAATAATTTTCTGTGGCGAGAAGTAAACGAAAAAGCAACATAGGGGACAAGATTTGAATGCCATTCGATAAAAAGAGGAAAGATAGGGATGTTAGAAAAGTTAAATGAAATCAACGCATTGTACGATATTTATCGCTATTTATTGACCGATAAGCAACGGGAGTATGTGGAGTTGTATTATCAGGAAGATTTGTCATTGGCAGAGATTGCCGATGAGCTTAGGGTCAGTCGGAATGCGGTGCATGATAATATTCGGCGGACGGAAAAATTGCTTGTTAGCTATGAAGAAAAGCTAAAAATTCATGAAAAAGCTAGCAATCGACAGGTGCTTTATGATAAAATAAGAGAATGTACGAGTGAAGAGCCTGTTTTGGTATTACTAAAACAGTTAGAATTACGTGAATAAGGAGGTGTTTGATAAATAGGCAAAGCAGTTCGAGGATAATGTTGAGCTTGGTGAGATATGAACCTAGCGAAACTTATGCTCTTGAGTGAATGAGGAACGAGATACTGGAGTGTACTAAAAAGTACGTGAGGATGTCGAGTGACGATATTGACAAAGAAATGCACAGCATATTTATCAAAGAATATGGCATTTGAGAGTTTATCAGAAAAATTACAAGGCGCATTACGCGGAATTACTAGAAAAGGGCGGTTAACGGAAGCCGATGTTGATGTGATGCTTCGTGAGGTTCGGTTGGCGTTATTGGAAGCCGATGTTAACGTTAAAATCATCAAGGAATTCATTGCGGAAATTAAGGAACAAGCGCTTGGCGAAAAGGTAATGAAAAGCCTAACTCCGTCACAACAAGTCGTTAAAATCGTTAACGATGAATTGACGAATTTAATGGGTCGTGATGCCGCAGAGATTAATTTTGCCACTGCTGGTCCGACCGTTTTAATGATGGTTGGTCTGCAAGGAGCAGGGAAAACGACACAAACTGGGAAACTTGCCAGTTTCTTGCGAAAGAATCACAAGAAAAAGCCGTTACTGGTCGCTTGTGATGTCTACCGTCCAGCAGCCGTTGACCAGCTTAAGACACTCGGGGCGCAATTGGGTATACCAGTATTTGAAAAAGGTGTTTCTGAATCACCAGTTACCATTGCCAAAGAAGCGCTTGCTTTTGCGACTCTTCACGGGCATGATTTGGTCATCATTGATACAGCTGGTCGTTTACAAATCGATGAAGGGCTGATGGACGAGTTAGCGCAAGTTAAAGCGGTCATTAATCCGCAAGAAATTCTCTTGGTTGTTGATGCCATGACGGGACAAGATGCAATTAACGTAGCAGGAGCGTTCCATGAGCAAATGGCGTTAACTGGGGTTATTTTGACGAAACTCGATGGTGATACCCGAGGTGGGGTGGCGTTATCAATTCGCAAAATGACAAACGTACCGATTAAATTTATCGGTCTTGGTGAGAAATTAGACGCATTAGAAGTATTCCATCCTGAACGAATGGCTTCACGAATTCTCGGCATGGGTGACGTGATGTCGTTAATCGAAAAAGCTACTGATTCAATGGATGAAGAAGCGGATATGAAGATGGCCGAAAAAATGATGGCTGGGAACTTTGATTTCAACGACTTTTTACAACAAATGAAAATGATGAAACGTATGGGTGGAATTGGTAATATCATGAAGATGCTTCCTGGTCTCGGTGGTAATAAAATGCCAGAGATCGATCCAAAAGTAATGGTTCGCACCGAATCAATTGTTTATTCAATGACTGAAAAAGAACGCCGTAATCCAAGTCTTATTAATCAAAGTCGCAAAGAGCGAATTGCTCGTGGCGCTGGGGTTAAATTAAACGATGTTAACGGACTAATCAAACAATTTACCGACATGAAAAAAATGATGAAACAATTCTCGGGCATGAGCGAAGGGCAAATGCAACGGATGGCAAACCAGATGCAGCGACCAGGTGCAGCGATGGGGATGCCAGGGTTAGGTGGTAACAGAGCAGCTAGACGTGGAAAAGGTAAGAACCGCGGTGGATTTAAGTTTTAAATTGAAATTGAATTTTGTCCTTTTTACAAACGAAATTTATTTTATGAAGTTTGAGTTACTGTAATGAGAAATAAAAAATACCAAGTTATTCTCGTTGAACAACAAAAGAAGTTTGCAATAATAACGGATTAAATTAGTTGCATAGCTCATTCTGTGAATTCATTTACCATGGTTAAATAATTGCGATAATAAACACTCTCGATGGAAAAGTCATAAATCATCAAATTTCCACCTGTTTATGGCTTTCTTACCATCTCACATTACGATAGTTAGGTAATTGCGAAATATAACTCAAATTATCGTTAAAAATGAATCATCTAAGTCGGTTAAAATCAGTCTAAATCATCATGGTTCCAAGAGAAAGGAGTTTTAGGGATGCCCAAACGAAGAAAACCACAATTCCAACAATTTCAGCAACAAAAATCCTTTCAACCACGACGAAAAAAAGTCCGTTTTAGAGCGCGCTTTTACACAATTATGGCAACTTTTATCATACTGATAACTGGTCTGATTTTTTGGCGAACTGGTGTCAATAGTATCCCGAATTTACATGGTTGGGAGTCGAGTGCTGTCGCCCGTTTTGCTCGCGATAATAATATTGATGTCGAATTTGAATTTAGCTACTCAAATGAGGTTGCCCCAGCATTAGTCATTAGTCAATCAGTTGCTCCAGGAACTAATCTTAACCAAGTCCGCGAATTAATCATCGAAGTTTCAAAGGGAATCGAGGTACGATAAGGACAACTCTGTTGATTTGTTATTAGTAGATTTTAAAAAGAAATTTGCTAATCGAGAAAATGATGACGAAGTTAGGAAGAATTGACAAAGAGTAGTTAATTTCTGGAAGAAACTAGTTTAATAAATTAATGGAGGTATCCTCATATGTTTACAACTGAGAATGAAGTCATTGATTGGATTTACTCATTTAAAAATATGCAATCAGAACGCAATCTCGATCATCTGCGCTCAATTTTAGCTGAACTCGGCAATCCCCATTTAGCTCTGAAAACCGTCCATGTCGCTGGGACTAATGGTAAAGGTTCAACCGTTTCATACATCCGTGAAGCTTTCATGCAATCAGACTACAAAGTCGCAACTTTCACCTCCCCATTTATCACCTGTTTTGGCGAACGAATGTCAATTAACAATAACCCGATGACATCGGCAGATTTAGTCAAATATGCCAATCTTTTGAACGCATTCCTCCCTGTATCGACCAACAGGTACACGTCTTTCGATTTGTTGACCTTGATTTCTTTCTTGTACTTCAAAGACGCCAACGTTAATATTGTGATTTACGAAACTGGGATCGGGGGGCGATTGGATGCGACCAACGTTATCGTACCGCTTGCAACTGCGATTACGAATGTTGGTCATGATCATGCCGATGTACTTGGAGATACGCAAACGGAACGGGCAACGGAAAAACTAGGAATTGTTAAAGTTGGTGTGCCGTTATTTACAACCGAAGAAGATCCAGAGTTACTTGCACTATTTGCCGAAGTTTGCCATGAGCGAAATGCGGAACTCGTTTTAGCATTAAAAGATGCTGAATTGATATCTAGTAACGAAGCTGGTGTTCATTTTAAAGCGGTTGGCACAGAATTTAAAATCTCAATGCACGGTGAGCATCAATTCAAAAACGCTACTTTGGCAGTAAATATATTGGAATACTTACGAGTGAATTATGATTTTGACCAACTTGATGCAGCTAAAATTAGCAAAACCCATTGGCAAGGACGTTTTGAGTTAATGAAAACTTCGCCACCAGTCATTCTTGATGGGGCACATAACCTAGAGGGGATTATAGCGTTGATTAAAACGGTTAAAGAAATTTACCCAAATGCTAAGAAGAAGTTCATGTTTAGTGCGATTGCAAGCAAGGATGCAGGTCAGATGATTGATTTATTGTCAACAGTCGCTGATGAGTTCATTTTCACGAAAGGAACGAACCCGATGTCGATCGGACCTGATGAGTTATCGACAAAAAACACCAAAATGACACAAAAAATATACGAAAATTACCAAAACGCCATTGAAACTGAAATTAAAAATTTACAAGCAACTGACGTTTTAGTCGTTTGTGGATCATTATATTTTATCTCTGATGTCAGGAATTATTTATTAAAAGATTGAGTTTTGGATGAAGCTTTTTTGCTGAAATTGATTTGAAGTATTAATCTGAATCTGCTATAATGATGCCAACAGATGATGAATTAGGAGGTTTTTATGGATATTTTATGGTTTTTAAACGGGATTAGGACGCCATTCTGGGATAGTTTTTTTAGTATTATTACCCGGCTTGGTGAGGAAACAATTTTAATCGTGGTTTTCTGTTTGATATTTTGGTGTCTTAACAAACGAACTGGTTACATCGTTGGAATTTCCTTTTTCTTCTCGGCGTTACTTGTGCAAGGGCTGAAAATTATTTTTCGAGTTCCGCGACCATGGGTTTATGATCCGGACTTTATCCCTGTTCATGGTGCAATAACTGAGGCAACTGGTTATGCCTTTCCAAGTGGTCACACGCAAAATGCCGCCGCATGGCTTGGGGCATTAGGCGCTAATATTAAGCCAAAAATTTGGAAATTTATTTGCTTTTTGCTAGCAATTCTCGTTGGTTTTTCGCGTATGTATCTTGGTGTTCACTACTTATCAGATGTTTTTGTATCGCTAATAATCAGCTTTGTGGTAATTTACTTCGTTTGGAAAATTTTACCAGCTGAATTCACAAACAAAAAGCAGGAATTAGTCCTGCCAGCGATTATTACCATTATTGCCGCGGTGGTTGTCATTATTATTACTTATTTATACCAAAACAATATTACCGAATTTAGACAGTTACGTGATGCGGCAATTGCGGCTGGCGCAGCGTTTGGATTTGCACTGGGGATGTATGTTGAACGGGTGTATATTCAGTTTTCGGTTAAAGCAAAAAATATTCCATTACAGGTGCTCAAATTTGTCCTTGGAATGGTCGGTGTAATTGCCTTCCAAGAGGGGTTTCGAATTCTTGGTAGTGGCTTGATTGCGACTGGTGCACGCTACTTTCTGATTGTAATGTGGGTTTTGATAATTTATCCGCTAATTATTAAGCAATTTTTTAACAAAACGTTAACTTCGTAAAGGGAGGTTTTACTAGATGCAAAAGAAAGAGTTATTATCACAAGAAAAAGAAGTATTATTACTATTAACCGATTATTGGGCAGATTGGGAGGCTAGTCATGCAATTGTTGGAATAAACATGGTACCACAATACACTGTAAAAACAATTGCATTGGATAAAGAATCTAAAGTATCAATCGGTGGTCTAAGAGTGGAAATAGATTACACTCTAGAAGAATATCAGTGTTTTGATAATCTTGCAATGATTATTTTGACTGGGAGTTTTTCGTGGGGAAGAGATAATAATGAGATTGCTGATTTTGTAAAAAAGGCAAATGATTCAAATATTCCGATAGCAGCTATATGTGGAGCCACTATTTTTTTAGGTAGGCATGGTTTTCTGAATAACATCCAACACACTGGGGATGACTTAGAATACTTCCAAGATCAACTTATAAATGAAGAGAACTATAATGGACATGAACATTTTTTAGTAGCACAATCAATTAATGCTAACGGAATAATTACAGCAAACGAAACTGCATCTTTAGAATTCGCTCGCGAAATATTTCGCACATTAGAGGTTTATGAAAAAGAACACATTGATTTATGGTACGAAAAATTTAAAAATGGTATAAGTGGTTAAGATACATGAGTATTAAAAGAAGACTTACGACTGGTGATTACGAATTAAACATATTTTAACCAAAATTTATATGAGTGCTCTGTTCTGAGTATAAAAGTGGGGCTTTTCACAATTGCCTATTTAATTTCGTAAAGGGAGGTTTTACTAGATGCAAAAAATCATTCTTGCGACGCAAAACCGCGGAAAGGTTAATGAATTTCGACAAATGTTAGCTGATTATCAGGTGGAAGTTTTATCACTAATTGATCTTAACTACCAAAACGAAATCGAAGAAACCGGGTCGACTTTTACTGAGAACGCGCTGATTAAAGCGCGCGCGATTGCAACTGAAAATCCTGGTGTAATGGTTATCGCTGATGATTCGGGACTTGCTGTTGACGCTTTGAGTGGTAAACCTGGTGTTTACAGTGCAAGATATGCTGGAACAGATGCCACCGACGATGAAAACATTGATAAACTGCTGGCTGAATTACAAATGGTCGAAACAAAAAAGCGCAGTGCTAGGTTTGTTTGTGTTTTAGTAGTGATTGATGAAAAAGGTAAAGAATGCATTGTCACGGGAACATGTGAGGGGCAAATTCTCTCAGAACGTCGCGGTACAGCTGGTTTTGGTTATGACCCGATTTTTTATGTACCAAAATTGATGAAAACGACCGCTGAAATGGATCAAGATGAAAAAAGCGCCATTAGCCACCGAGGACAGGCGTTTGCGAAATTAGTAACATTGATTGGAGAGATATTATGATAACTGAAATTATGATTGTCAGTGACAACCACGGGGCGACTGATGCCTTAGCAAAAATGCTTACATTTCACCAAGAAGCTGATTATTTCCTGCATTGTGGCGACTCAAATCTACAGCCTGAACATCCCTTGATGACAAATATAATTTGTGTCAAAGGAAATACTGATTTTCGCTATAATTACCCATTTTATCAGCACGTCCAATTGCCAATGGGTGAAAATATTTGGGTGACGCATGGTCATAAGCAATATGTTCGCTATGGAGTTGCTGAATTAATGAATGATACGCAATCGCAAAATCCCACACCAAATATTGTTTTGTACGGACACTCGCATTGTGTAAATGTTGAAATGCAAGCGGGAATTCTATTCATCAACCCAGGCAGTATCGCTGAACCACGTGATAGTAATCCACCGTCGTATGCGAAATTGACCGTTACATCAGACGCATATAAAATCGAAATCTACCGTGCGGCAGATAATACCGTTTTTAAGGAATGGCAATTTCCCAAATCATAGTGCCATTAAGATCAAAACCAACGACTAAAACATCATTCCCTGTCAGATCGACCGATGATACGAGAAATACCGCCCAATCTTCGCAGGTCGTCCTTTTTGCGTGAGCTCCATGTGCGATTGGGAATCCAGATTCCATGATGATGACCTGGTGCAATTCTGAATTAGAACTCACAACAGCGTGCGAGGTGAATGGAATCCCAGGACCAGCTACTAACGTTAATAATTGTGTGTCATCAAAGGATGTCGCATATGAACTGCCAGCATAACTTTTGCCCATCATGCCACGATTAATAAACGATAATGCAAATTCATCATAAGCGTTTTGGCGCACAACTATATTCCCTTGTACCGTCGGATGCTCAAATAAAATTTCATCGGGGCTAAATGCCGGAACCGCTTGCGGTGCATTGATAACCGTGAAAACAAAAATTGTGATACCAGTTGTAATCGCTAAAAATAACGTGAGTAAATGTTCTTTCATAATCTGACCCCCGCGTATGTGATATTACTAATATATGTTTTAATAAGCAAAAATAGAAATTGTTTTAGTGGTAGTAATTTGTCTAAAAAAAAATGATAAAATAGACTTATTAATTCAGAAAGTAATTATAATTGGAAAAGTCCCAAGGAGCGCAATTGAAATTCCAATTTTTAACAGGTGGGACGACAACACCTGATTTTGTTTATGTTACAAAAAATCATATGAGTTTATTGGTTGAGGCGAAATCTGACAGTTTGGCGTGATACAGAAGAAGTGACGGTTGCAGCACAAAAGGCATTATTTGAACAATTTCCAAAGATTAATAGGATTAAGGCGACAACACAAGAACAAGTTCGTACAGAGCTGGTAAAATTTACTAAATGTAAAAGGAATTGATGAAGATGTTTATAACTTTGGAAGGTGGCGAAGGTTCAGGTAAAACAACGGTAGCGAAAGCGTTGATTACTGATTTTGCGGCACGCGGCTATGAAGTGATTTATACGCGTGAACCAGGGGGGAATCCGATTGCGGAATCAATTCGTGAGGTTATTTTAGATCAGCGAAATACGGATATGGATACTCGGACTGAGGCACTTCTTTATGCCGCTGCTCGTCGTCAACATTTAGTTGACGTAATTGAACCCGCATTAAAGGCGGGGAAAATCGTGATTTGCGACCGTTTTATTGATAGTAGCATTGCTTATCAAGGATATGCACGTAATATTGGTCCCGAGTTAGTCGCAGAGATTAATGATTTTGCGATTGCAGGAAAGCGTCCTGATTTAACGTTGCTCCTTAATATCTGTCCAGAAGTTGGATTAGAGCGAATTAATCGTGATCGCAATCGTGAGATTAACCGCCTCGACTTAGAGAAAATTGATTTTCATCATGCGGTTTATCATGGTTATCAAGCGTTAGCAATACAGAATCCACAGCGAATCGTAGTAATCAACGCTGAACAACCAGTTGAGGCAGTCATAAAAGATGTTTTAGAAACTATCAAAACGAGGTTATCATAAATGAATTCTGCGTTCACATTCTTACAAAAAAGTCATCAGCAGGGTCGGTTAGTACATGCCTACCTATTTTTCGGTGGCAATCAGCATGATGCGATCGAAACAGCAAAAGGGTTTGCAAAGCTGGTTTTAACGGCGGATGAAACGACGAGCCGTTTGATTGATGCCGAGAGTTGCGCAAATGTGATTACGATCAGACCCGATGGAAAGAATATCAAAAAGGAGCAAATCGTCTTTCTCAAGGGTGAAATCGCGAAAAAATCAGTTGAAAATCGGGCAAAAATCTATATTATCGAAGATGCCGACAAGATGTCGCTAACGGCTGCGAATAGTTTATTGAAATTCCTTGAAGAACCAGCGCCAGATGTTTATATTATCTTAATCACACCATCCCGAGAAGTCCTTTTACCAACGTTAGTATCGCGTTGTGTTGGTCTTAGCTTTAAATCAAATGTAGAAACGACCGCCATTGATCCTGATTTTTTAACGATCATTGGGCAAATTGAACTTGGTGAACCATTTCATATGCTCGTTGCTGGCAATAGCGAAATTTTCAAAGAGCGAACCTCTGATTTTTTAACCGCATTGTCAAGGTTTTATCACCGTGAAATCGACCGAGCGTTAAATTCACCTTTACAGTTGCAGCGATGCACCAAACGCATCCGTGCCATCCTTGAAGCGCAACGCAATTTGCGTTACAACATGAACGTTCAGTTGTGCCTTGATAAATTAGCTCTTGACTTTAATTCATAAATTTACCAAAACCGTCTAAACTAAAATTGGAGGCGGTTTTTCGATGTTAAAAAAAATCTTAAAAAGTCCAATCAATTTTGCTTTTGTTTTAATAATTGGTACATTGTATGTGGCGTTTATCACCATCGACATCTTTTTTTATGCGCGTTCGCTGCCAGCAAATTATTTAAAATTCGCCAGTATCGCACTGTGTTTCCTACTCGCCGTTAACCTTTGTCGCACATCGAGCAATAAATCCGACAGCAGATTCGTCGTTGGGGCATTGATTTTCACGATGATTGCTGATATTTTCTTACTATTTAACCTCAGCCATTATATTGGTATCTTATCATTTTTCGTCGTTCAATTAATTTACCAAAAGCGCCATAACACCCGTTCTTTTATCTTCGGAATGATTATTGTAGTCCTCACAGTTCCAATGACCTTTATATTACCATTTGAACGCTTACACGTTGCGGCTGGTGCCTACGCAATTTTAATTTTAACTACTTTTGTTTCAACCTTTTGGGCGTTGGTGCCCCGTTTCAACCTAGGATGTATTCGACTCGGGATGATCCTTTTTATCCTTTGTGATATCCATGTGGCACTATATAATCAGCTACCATGGGGGTCAAGCTATTACGAAGTTTCAGCTGTTGCGATCTGGATTTTCTATTTACCATCACAACTATTGTTGGCGTTGAGTGCATATCATGATCAGAATTCGACAAAAAAACATATAAACACGGAATTAGATGAATCTTGACAAATATTGCGATAAAAGCTAAAATACCTTTAACTATAATAAATAAGGAAGTGATCAACCATGAGTAGAAAAAATCGTGTTTTATCAGGTTCAGTTTTTATTGATGCCCTTGACAATATGGGAATGGGTGTTTTAGCAACGTTAATTGTCGGAACAATCCTCCGGCAATTATATAGTTTACTTAGTCCAAATTTCCGCATTTTATGGATCATCGGAACATATGCTCAAGTATTCATGGCTGTCGGGGTCGCAATTGGGGTTGCGCGGGCGCTCAAGGTGAGAACTGTTGTATTATATGCAACTGTTGTTACCTCAATGATGGGTGCTGGTGCTTTTCGGATTGTTGATGGTGTTGTTACCCTTGCGGTCGGTGATCCAGCTGCCGCTTTTGTGACGGCGTTTGCTACTGTTTTAGTCGGAACATTAATTGCTGGTAAAACCAAACTCGATATTATGGTCACACCAATGATTTCCTTAGTCGCTGGTGGACTGGTCGCGATTTATATCGCTCCATGGGTTACTAGGTTAACTGCTTGGATTGGTATTGCTGTTACAACCGCAACCGATATGCATCCGTTATTCATGGGAATCATTGTCGCAGTAATCTTTTGTTTTATCATTCTTTCACCATTATCATCATCAGCCCTTGCAATTGGACTTAACTTATCGGGAATCGCCGCTGGCGCTGCCTTAGCTGGCACCGCCGCCTCCATGGTCGGTTTTGCCGTTATCTCGTTCCGCGACAACGGCATCGGCGGTTTAATCTCACAAGGAATCGGAACCTCGAAAATCCAGTTCGGAAATTTCTGTAAAAATCCCGTGATTTTCATCCCGACGATGATTGCTGCTGCGATAACAGGTCCATTATCAACCGTCGTATTTAGCATGGAAACTAATTCACTTGGCGCTGGAATGGGAACGAGTGGACTCGTTGGGCAAATCCAAACCATATACGTTATGGGAGCAAGTGCAATCTGGATGATTGTTTTAGTCCAAATTGCAATGCCAATTTTCATCAGTTGGATCATTTGGAAATTTCTACGTCACAAAAACTGGATTAAAAATGGTGATATGACCTTGCCACAAGGATAATATTGTTAAAGTAGAAAGGCTAAAAATAGTTGTTTTTCAAATTCAAAAGAGATAAATTTGCTGATGCAAAGGAGAATAGCAATGATTAAAGTAACCAACCTTACAAAACAATTCGGTACTCATAAAGCTGTCAATGATGTCAGTTTTGAACTAAAACAAGGTGAAATTTTCGGTTTCCTTGGTCCAAATGGGACATATATAAATAGACAACTGCCAAAAGTACTGGTACTACAGGGTTAAAAAAAATAAAGACAATTAAACAATCTATAATCACACTAAAAAGTCAT
>JGI990J12352_1000039_pt1 | contig 25642 bp, 20 predicted proteins | sample Intmic4MA4BA4MSA_FD_12352 | JGI IMG/M metagenome (IMG submission 12352) | reverse complement strand
GCTACTTTTTTCATTCTACTAGGAGACGAAGTCCGTAGCGTACTTGGAGAGTACGTAAGGACTTCGACGACAACGTAGCATGGAAAAATAGCCTCAAAGATGCGATGATTTTAGATAGGGATTAGTATAAGGTTGATAACTCACGCAGCGCGTGGTATGATTGATTATATTCAAATTGTGATAGTGAAAAATCGTGTTGATTATTATTTGTTACACACTTACGTATGTGCCAATATGGGGATAAGGAGCGCTCATCCACATGAAATTGCACTATCGCAATTCAAATTAAGGAGTGATTAGTATGTCTAAAGAAACAGAAGTAATTTTAAGGTCTATCCTCTTCCAAGCATTAACTAGCGAAGAAATAGAAGACATCCGAGATGCTATTAAAGCCATGTGTTCTGACGAGGATATAGCAATGGTGGAACAAAGAATCATCAAAATGAAAGAGAGAAAAGCTAAGAAGTAATAAACTTCTAGCTTTTTCTAATATGAGGTGAGCAGATGTCAGTTAAAGAAATGAGGGAAACGCTTAATCTATCGCAATCTGCATTTTCAAAAAAATTTAAAATTCCTAAACGTACTATCGAGGATTGGGAAGCAGGAAGAAGAACCCCTCCCATCTATGTACTGCATCTATTAGAATTCGCTGTTAGGGTGGGAGTCGAAAAGCTAAATGAAAGTAACCTAGGGGGCTTTGTAATGAAAGATGGTGCCCAAAAATAGAAACAGATACATATATTGGAGAACGTCTTCAACTTCAAATTATGTACTACGCGACAATAAAGCAATCTCGTATAAAAAGCGTCATGAACGGATAGCGATATACAGCATTATCCTAGGAGCAAGGTTCCCCTCGATTTTCCGATACTAATTCCACATTTTCTCAATAGATGAAACTTACTTCTCGTTTTTTCAGGAATATTCGGAGTTATTATGATTGTTACTCCAAGCACTGAACAAACTCAAAAAATACCAAGAGTTATTTTTACAATATCGACATACCTGCAAAAAACTACAAAAAAAAACCATTTGAGTTCAAAGTAGAAGATTATCGAGAAGATACTCCTGAATTAATTCGCCTTTTCATAGAAAGATGCGAGAGTATCACGTCTACGGAAGTCGACAATTGGGCGTAATTACATGAAAAAAAGAGAGGTTAAGCAACACGATGTCATTAAGTTAACACTACAACAAACACAATAAAATCATGAGGGTATTTTGAGTAAAAAAGCAGCATTTTTGATTAAAAACTTCATAAATTTCATTATTTTATGCGATAGTGCAATTTCGTGTTGATGAACGCTCCTTATCCCCAATATTGGCACATACGGAAGTGTGTAACAAATAATAATCAACACGATTTTTCACTATCACATTATTTTAAAAGCTTTTTTACTCGTAATAAATTTGATTTTTAGTACTATTCATTGTGGTGTTAAGGGAAAACAATATAAAGCAATGTTATTTGAAGTATCAAGTGGAAGAAATTTACATTGATTTTCTATTTCTGATTTTTAAATCTTTGAAAAATAAACTGTTCTTTGTTTTTGAATATGCTTAAAAGACAGATGTAATCTGCCTGAAAAATTGATATAATAATATTAGATAATGCCACCGACTCATACCACGTCTTAAAACCCTTCTAGATAAAAAAGTTGCATGGTTAGTAAAAATAAATCTAACTCACCCAAGTCATGGATTCTATGACTTGGGTAATAAGAAAACGCGAAGCGCCAAACGTAAGAATTTAAACTTTAAACCTATAACCGGCTCCCCATACTGTTTGAATGTAAGTAGGATTGGCGGGGTCTTTCTCGATTTTATTTCGGAGCCAATTGATGTGAACCGCAACCGTTCTGATGTCTCCGAAAGCATTTTCGCCCCAAATTTTCTTGTATAGATCTTCTCGACTAAATACGATGTCGGGATTGGTCATTAAAAAGCTAAGCAAGTCAAATTCTTTTGTTTTAAAATCGACCTCTTGGTTATCAACATATATTCGCCGGGTTTGTGGATTGAGACGCAAGCCTCCCATTTGTATTTCTTTCGTTTGCGAAGATGGAGTTGAGCTGAATTTGACACGCTCATATTGCGTAAGCTGAGAGTTAATTCGTGCGATAAGTTCAGGCATAAAAAATGGTTTGGTTATATAGTCGTTGGCGCCAAGTCCAAGCCCTCTTATTTTATCTAGGTCTTCTATTTTGGCTGTTACCATTAGGATCGGAATGTCAACGACATCTCGCGCTTTTTTACATACTTCATAGCCGTCCATGCTCGGTAGCATGACATCTAAAAGGATTAAATCGTACTTGCCAGAAATGGCTTCTTGAAGACCTTGCCGACCATCTGCAACGATGGTGACATCAAAGCCATGAATTTGTAAAAAATCACGTTCAATTTCTGCAATTGAGACATCATCCTCAATAGTTAATATCTTTTTCATTGTCGGTTTCATCTAGAATGGCTCCTTTTATAATAGGAAGTTTGATAATAATGGCGAGTCCCCCTTCTGATGGATTAATTGCTTTGATTGTGCCACCAAATCGCTCTACGGTTTTTGCCGAAATAGCAAGTCCCAACCCGCTACCTTGACTCGGATTTTTTCGAGATTTGTCGCCTCTGTAAAAGGTGTCAAAAAGCATATCGAGCATACCAGTCGCAACACCAGGACCGTTGTCGGTTAATGTGATAACTGCATTTTCGAGCTCTCTTTTGCAAGTTAGATCCATAACCCCCTGCGCTGCATCGCCGTATTTGACGCTGTTTTCGAGAATATTCGTCAAAACATTTCTAAATTGCGTGATATCAATGTTGACAACTGTGGATTGAACATTCTCTGTAAGGGTGATTTTCAAGCCTTTTTGCTCATATTCGTCTGAAATGGTTTTGACAAATTCCAGAAGAAATTGACTCATGTCGCATGATTTCATTTGCATCGGAAATTCGCCTATGTCTAGTTTGGAGAAATGGAACAGCTGGTTGATGATATATTCTAAATCCTTGGTTTTGTCTTTTATGATTTTCAAGTACCTTTTCTGCATCTGTGGCGTAGAGGCTACCCCGTATTCAATCCCTTCCACATAATTTCTGATAGAAGCGATTGGTGTACGCAAATCGTGCGATATACCTGCAAAGAGCTCTTTTCGGTTCCTTTCATCCTTCTGCTGGGCGTTCACCATTTCTAAAAGTTTTTCTGCCATTTCATTGAAGTCTTTGCACACGGTCGAGAATTCATTGTTACCCTTGTACGATATGCGGTAAGCCAAGTCACCATCTCGTATCTTGTGAACCCCGTCTACAAGCGTATCTAATGGCGCAATGATGTGCCTGAAAACCATCCGCGTTAAAAAACGATTAGTCAATAACGCAATAACGACAACCACAACAATCAATAAAATGGCGAGAACAGCAATTTCCTCACGCCGCCTCTCAAACTCAAGCTCTAAATCGAACTCACTAAAAGGCTGATAATTCGCATGCCGCAAGATGATTTTGTAAGCACCTACATCTAGCGTATAAATACCAACATGATTCATGACAAAATAGCTTCCACCAGGCTTTGTCAAGGAAAACGCTATAATCGGGCACTCTTCAAATCTACCAACAGTATGCACACGCTCTCCCCCTTGATAAATAGCAAGTGACAAATCACCTCGAAAATACTCCCTAAAATCCTCAACATCATCCATAATCTGACTAATATCACCCTGACCTTGCACCATCCACTCATAAACAAGCTCCTGCACTTCCTCAACCACATCATTAAAATCATCCAGCTCATGGGCAAAGCCATCATCCAAATCAAACACATCAATAAAAGCACTCGCCATCACAAAAATCACCATCACACTAAGCGACACAGGAATCACAAGCATTAATATATTTGAAATAAACAAAGACTGCTTAATCGACACCAAACTCACCTCACCTTATGGTAAAGTATAACATACAACACCTCCAAAATGCAGCACACACATCTTATTTAATAAATTGTTAAACTTTTAATGTCCACCAGTTAAACATTACATGCTATTATAATGTTGTACCAAAACAAATGGTTATTCAAAAGGGCGCATTAATGCGTCATCTATCACAGAGGTTGTAGAATCCACAACCCCTGTGGACNAAAATTNCNACAGACACAGAAGGAGTGACAAAAAATGAAAAAAGTAAACAAAAAAATCATGATTGCAGGAATACTTATGCTAGGTGTTTTCCACTCAGACATAAACAACATAGAGCCAGCCATCGCACACGCCAACCAATCCATTATATCACAAGAAGAAGCAGAAAGAATTGCCCTAGAAGCTGTTAGCGGAACAATTATCCACACCGAACTAGATAGCGATGACGGAATCACCTACTTTGAAGTACATATTCAAACAGCTACATATATAGCAGAAGTATACATCAATGCCCACACTGGAATCGTCATAGAAATAGACTTTGAAGACGATAACGATGACATACTAAGAAATCAACAACATTCCAACGCTAACGTTGAAAATTCATCCTCAGAAAACAATGAACCTCAAAATAATAATACCACCCCAACACAACAAACCATTAACAACGGGATGATTTCCATGCAAGAAGCAGAAGAAATTGCCTTGGAAATAGCGCCAGGTCGAGTTATTAGTACTGATTTCGACGACAACATATTCAGCATCCACATCCTAGAAGGCGTCAGAATCAGAGAAATATACATCCACGCCCAGACAGGAAACATCATGAACATCGACACCTACAACATCGCCCTAATCGGAGGAGGCGTCCTCCTAATCGCACTGCCAACACTCTGGGGGATACGTAAAATCTACAAAAAACAAAAAGAAAACAAATAACAAAACTTGAATTTGATATTATTTTAAAACAACCCAATTTCGTACCGAGGTCACTGAAAAACTCTAAAATTTAATAAAATTCAAGAAAACAGAAATTTCAAAATCCCGTAGGAACAGGGAGGTTGGAATTTTAAATTGAAAATGAAAAGAAGTTGAGCAAATTATTATGCTAACTTCTTTTCATTTTATTCAAATTCGCCTTTATGAGCCATTCTACTTGCTGCAGCAGCGGCAACCGCACCAACTAAATCGTCAAGAAATGTGTGACACATCCCTTTTGAATCACCTTTGATATCTAATTCTTTTAAAATTCCAGGTTTAACTTTATCAATGTAACCGAAGTTTGTAAATCCGATTGAACCATATACATTTACAATTGAAAATGCCAAAATTTCATCAATTCCATATAAGCTATAATCTTTTGAAATCATATCTTGAAGCGGAGAGTCCAGTAATTTTCTCTCGGCAAGCTCATCTAACATAATTCCCGTTAAGATAGCATTTTGAACTTCTCTTTTTCTCAATACCGCTAATACATGTTCGATGCAGTCATCGACAGTTAAATTTGCATAGTACTTTTCTTGTAGAAAATATGTAAGCTCACCGATTTGCTTAATCAATACCCCTCTATCCTCAATTTTTTTAATAATCAGTGCATCTAGTGCTTTTCTTTCTTCTGAGCGCAATTCCATGATAACCAACTCCTTATTTTATTTAATCGCTTCTGCCTTTTAATTCATCTATTGCACCAGCTCGTAATTAATTATCCAATAACGTTTAAATAAAAATTTCAAAATTCGAAGAGGCGACGTCGCCTCGTACTAGAACGGTACGTAAGAAGGAGCCGACAATGACGTTTGGAATTTTTATCAGGTATTGGATTGTTAATTTCGGGTTGGTGTCCTAGTTCCACCTCACATTTTGCCTTAAATCTTTTGTCCTGTACTTTTTGACTTTTTGGTCAAGAAATCAAGCGGCAAGATTTGTCGAAAATCTGAAATGTTCGGTTTCACTTTTAATTGTACCATTTATAACTTCCATATGCTACATACACCAGCCATACATTCACGACAAACGTATAAAAAAAGGAAAGGAGAATTTAACAGAAAAAGTGATATGATATTAGAGTGATTGAAATACATAAAAGACGAAAGGCAACAATATAAGATTTTACATAAAGTCTATGACATCGTAATGCTAGTATTTTTAGCGAGGCTTTCAAACGCAGATGAGTGGATAGAATTTGAAATTTTTGGAAAAGCACATGAAACTTTTTTGAAAGAGTATCTTGAATTGTCCAATGAAATACTATCACACGACACGATTCAACGTGTTTTTGGTATGATATCGAGTCATTATTTAGAAATGTTTCAAGGCAAATTTGTAGAAGTTATGAATAATCAAGAAAGGTCAAAAATCAAGCGAATACTAGGAATAGATGGAAAGACACAGCGTGGTAATAAAAACAAAAATCAAGAAAAAGCAAATCATATCGTGAGTGTCGTTGATGATAATGGATTTTGCTTGGGACAACAATTAGTAAATGAAAAATCCAATGAGATAACGGCGATACCAGATCTGCTTGATAAAAATCAATACGATTTTTCACTATCACATAATTTTTTTCATGCTTTTTGCGATAAAAGTTGCATTTAATATTGACATTTATAAATTTATTTGGTATATTACCTAATAATATTTAAAAACTAAATAATTTCTTATCCAGAGTGATTGAGGGACAGGCCCGATGATATCACAGCAACCAGATTTTATGATTATGGTGCTAATTCCTAGAAGATGAGAAGAAATGCAAACAGCAAGTTGTTACCATATTTATTTTCGGACTTGTTGAAACCTTTCTACTCATTCTTGAGTAGAAAGGTTTTTATTTTGTTTTTAAAAAGGGGAGCTGTCAACAGGTTAATATTGCAATTTTAGGTTTGGAAACGGTTGGATTAGGGGGTATATGAAGTAGCAGAGCAAAATAAGTCTATTTTGGAAAAGGGAATCGGAGAAACACTACAGGTTAAAATTGCAAAAATTGCCAAAGAGTGCCAAAGAGCACAATTTGTTATTAATTGTTGACAATACGTTTTATACTCCTGGTTTTACAAAGACCACTTGAATTAGGCGCTGATATTGTTATTCACAGTACGACGAAATATTTAAGTGGGCACAATGATGTTTTAGCAGGTTTGATTGTTGTAAAAGGGAAAGAACTTTGCAAAAAATCGGGATGTATCACAATACGGCAGGTGCAGTTCTTTCTCTTATGGGTTCTACCTAGTGATGCGCGGGATGATAACTTTATTTTTAAGGATGGTGAAGCACGAAGAAAATGCCAAGGAAATTGCTGAATTTTTAACAAATAATGAATACATTTTAAATGTGTTATATCCTGGGCGTGGTGGAATGATTTCTTTTCGGATTAAAAACGAAAAAAATGTTGATTATTTTTACGACGTTTAAAACTTATCACATTTGCCGAAAGCTTAGGTGGGATTGAGAGTTTGATTACCTATCCCGCAACACAAAACACATTGTGATGTTCCTGAGAAAATTAGAATTCAAAAAGGAATATGTAACAAACTGTTTCGCTTTTCCGTTGGAATCAAGTCTACATCCGATTTGATTTTAGACCTTGAGCAAGCTTTGAATTTCTCGTCTAAGGAGGTGATTAATTAATGTCAATTGATAACATATCCCTACAAACAAAACTTCTCCATAACAAGCACAAATTCGATCCAGTAACTGGCGGACTGAGTATCCCAATCCAAAACGCCTCAACGTTTCATCAATTTAATGTTGACGATTTTGGAACATACGACTATGCAAGAAGCGCCAATCCGACACGTGGAGCATTAGAGGATATTCTCGCTGAAATAGAAGGCGGTGAGGCGGGATTTGCTTTTGCTTCAGGAATGGCGGCTATATCAACAACACTACTACTGCTATCAGCAGGAGATCACATTGTCATAACTGATGACGTTTATGGCGGAACTTATCGCGTTGTAACAGAAGTTTTAGTCCGTTTAGGAATAGAGTACACCTTTGTTGATATGACAAACCTTGCGCAAGTGCAACGAGTCATCAAAGCAAATACGAAAGCATTCTATGTCGAAACACCATCAAACCCAACTTTAAAAATCACAGATATCGCTGCTATTTCTAAATTAGCGAAAAAGCATAATGCACTAACATTTGTCGACAATACATTTTTAACACCGCTGCTGCAAAAACCGTTAAATCTTGGTGCGGATATAGTTTTACATAGTGCGACAAAATTTTTAGCAGGACATAGCGATGTTGTTGCTGGAATTGCAGTAGTAAAAGATATAAATCTCGCTAAACGGTTAAAATTTTTGCAAAATACATTTGGCGCAGTACTTGGCGCTCATGATGCTTGGCTAGTTATGAGGGGTCTTAAAACCTTGCATATTAGATTGCAGGCATCGGAAAATTCAGCTAAGAAAATAGTTGAGTTTTTAAAAAAACAACCGAAAATTAACAAAGTTTACTATCCTGACATCGGCGCAGTGTTATCGTTTGAACTAGAAAGCTATGATGCGATAAAGCTGTTTCACAAGCATGTAAAAATACCCGCCTTTGCAGTAAGTTTAGGCGGTGTGGAATCGATATTATCGTATCCTGCGAAAATGTCCCATGCAGCTATGACTAAAAGCGAGCGAGAAAAACGAGGAATTAGCGATAGCTTGCTACGATTATCTGTCGGACTTGAAGATGTTGGCGATATTATTGCTGATTTTGAACATGCATTACAAAAAATTTAAAAATAATAATGGTCTGAAATTAGATTAATAAAATTTGAATCAAAATTATTTCCCTCCTGATTGATACACTCAATCTGAGCATGCTATTGGCTTACTAGAATTATGAATACAAGTTAATATGAAAGGGGATTTTACCAACCCAAATTCGTGCCATCACGTTAAAAATAAATGTGATAATGAAAAATCGTGTTGATTATTATTGGTTACACACTTCCGTATATGCCAATATGGGGATAAGGAGTGCTTATCAACACGAAATTGCACTATCGCAAAAATAAAAAGGAAGTGTTTACTATGTGTCAACCAACAAGTAAAAATGAAATTGTCGGAAGCTTCTTGCGACCGATAGAATTAATAACAGCGCGAGCTGATTTTGAAACAGGAAAAATTTCTGAAGTAGAATTAAAAGCTATTGAAGATAAAGCAATTGCTGATTTAGTTGAAAAACAAAAAGATGCAAAATTAGCTTACTATTCTGATGGTGAATTCCGTCGCAGCTATTGGCATTTAGACTTCTTTTGGGGGCTTGGAAATGTTGAGCGTTTAGAGCATGAACGTGGATACCAATTTCAAGGCGAGGAAACAAGAAAAGACTCTGCTGCACTGACAGGGAAATTAACGTTTAACCCAGAGCATCCTGTCTTTGAAGAATTCAATTATCTAGCAACGCTTGTAAACAAAGAACAAATTCGAGTATCAATTCCATCGCCATCACAATTTTTAGCTGAACTGGTACGCGGAGTAAATGAAAAAAAAGTAATTGAATTTTACGAAAATCGTGAAGAATTATATGCAGATATCGCAAAGGCTTACAAACAGACGATTCTTGAATTATACGAGTTAGGTTTACGTCACCTAAAACTCGATGATTGTACATGGGGAATGTTAGTTGATAAGGATTTTTGGAAAACGATGACTGGTGGCGATTTTGATACAGCTGAATTACAGGATTTATACTTAAGAGTAAATAATGCTGCATTAGAGGATTTGCCGACCGATTTAATTGTAACAACGCATATCTGTCGCGGGAATTATCATTCAACTTGGGCGACAAAAGGCGGTTATGAGCCAGTAGCTGAAAATTTATTTGGTAAAGAAAATGTATCAGCTTTCTTTTTGGAGTTTGATGACGAGCGTTCAGGCGGCTTTGAGCCATTGCGTCATGTACCAGAAGATAAGCATGTTGTATTGGGACTTGTTACAAGTAAGAATGGCGAACTTGAGGATGCTGAAGCGATAATTGAGCGAATCCAGGAAGCTAGTAAATATGTACCACTCGAGCGTTTAAGCTTAAGTCCACAATGTGGATTTGCGTCTACTGAGGAGGGTAACATTTTGACTCCAGAAGCTCAATGGGAAAAAATAAAGTTGATTACCGAGATTTCCGAAAAAGTTTGGCCAATTTAAAAGAGTGATGAAGTATAAGTAAAAACGATTTTCTGGTGGACTTGAGCTTTAAAATGCTTCGCCTATGAAAATTTATATATAATTAAAGTCAGCAAACTAAATGCATAAAGCATTTAATTTGTTGGCTTTTCGCTTACTTGATGGATTAATGCTGAAATAAACTACCCCCAATATAACAGATAGAACAAAAATAACCCTATAAAGAGGGGGAGATTGTAATTCCCTGAGACGCCATCCGAAAAAATTTTCGGATGGGCGCCATTTTAATTTGCTTTAATCGTTCAATTCTTCTCTCATTTTTTCGAGTGCAACTTCGGGTTTTAATTTCGGTTGCGTGTTGTATTCTTGGTCGCCCGCTGGTTCGAAGTTACAAATGCCTAGATATTGGCAATAGTCGCAAGGGGCTCTATCTTTGTGTTTTGATGGGTTAATTGCTATGCTACCGCCTACCATTTTTTTTGCTGATATGTAGATTTTATGGTTTGTGTATGCGCGTAGCAAGTTGAAATCATCGTCTGGTAGGATTTTATTACCACTGCTTGAAAAGCTGCCATCCTTTTTGAGTGTGATGGGCACGATGTCGCTCTTTGCTTGTCCTTTTTCAAATCCCGTATCGTTAAGTGTGATAACATCTAAATCACCAGGTAGATAACCACTCATTTTGTATGCTTTCTCTAGGTTCGCTACAATTGTGCTCTCGTGATTTTCTTGGGTCAAAATTTCATCGTCGTGGCTTAGGTATGGGTTATGGACGTGAAAATAGAGCATACCACCGATGTCTGGGGTTGTTCCAACACCTTTTAGAGCGACGTCTAAATACGTTAGCAATTGGAGGCTGTGGCCGTAGTAAACGGCGTCTAATTCGATGTTTTTTCTGCTTGATTTGTAATCAATCACGCGTAGGTATTCTTTGCCTTCGATGTTTGCTACGTCAATACGATCGATGATTCCTTTTAATGAGAATGTGAATCCATCGGTTAGATTTTGAATTTCGGTCTTGATGCCATGGTTGGCTAAGTGGCGGAATGGTAGTTCGAAATGCGACGCTTTGAAGGCGCTTTTTTTACCGTGTTCTGCTAGTGTTGTGAATGTCTTATAGAGGACTTCGGCTAATTTTGATTTCAGTCTTTGCATTCGCTTACTGCTATCTAATATTTGAAACATGAAACGCTGACTGACTTTTTCTACGGACATATTGGCGAGTTTTAATGCTTCATCGCTTGAGAGGCTGGCAAAGCTACGGTTTTCACTATGCAGTAGAGAGGATACATATTTTAATGCTTCGTGATAGACAATTCCTATGTCTGGCAAGCCGACTTCGTATTTTTCTCTTTCTTTCAATTTGAGACCATAACGCATGAAATGTGAAAATTCGCACTGGTTGAATTTTTCTATCCTTGAAACACTCGCCTCAATGTGTTCGTCATATAGTTGCCGAGCTAGTGTGGCATCCAGTTTCTTCGCTTCATTTTTATAGCCAAGTATCTGGTTTAGGTGTTCAAATTTCAAAGGGTGATTTTCTTTGAGGTAGTTTAAAATTGGCTCAAAATAACGATTTCGACCAGGCAAGTTGATCAGCGCCGAAATTGTAGCTGGAAGAAGTGCATCCACCGTCGTTAAATTTTCGTACACATCATCTTCATCTTCGTTCACGGCGACAGACATACATTTAATATTTGGAAACAGCTTCTGAATGTAGGTGAAAAAATGAGACGGATGATTCTCGCCGCCCTCAATATCACTTGTTACATATGACAACGTGAGCGACTCGCTGGCTGATGTCAATGCCATATATAACGCATGTTTTTCATCAATTTGATTTTGCATCAAACTCGGCGCTAATTCGACATCCAAAGCTCTTAATTGCTCACGTTCTTTCTCTGTTAGCAAACTACTTTCCGCTTGATGTACTGGAATTTCACCTTCATTCACCCCAATCAAAAATGCATGTGTCACACCATATTTTGAAGGGTCATTCGGATTGTGCATAAGCTGATAACGCGCACGCTTAAAATCACCAATCTGCACGCCATCCAGACTGGCAGGTACTGTGGCATAAGTCATTTCCTCAAGTCCTGATTGTAAAACCTTAGCAAAGTCTTCAAACGCGACTTCCTCGCTCCCGCCTATCTCGACAACTTGCTCAAACAACGACAACACCTTATTCCACACTTGCTCATGCTGTTTTTGCTCTTTTAATACAACGCTACTTGACAACAGCTGCAACTTTTGCGGGATGTCCATCGTCTCTAAAAACAGAAAGATTTGCGTAGCAAACCCTTCGTAGCCCTTAACACCTTTTAAATTTTCTTCAAGTGCTCGCAACGGTCTAACAACTTTATTTCTGATTGTATTCAAATCTCTCTCAAGTGCCAAATCGTCATCGGTTTTTTTCGCACCGTCATACTTTGAATATTCCCAAGGTGCATCCGAGGCCCAGTGCCGCCTCCTAATATTTCTCGATAAAACATAATTTTCCAAAACATCAATCTCTTCCAAATGTTTGATATATTCATCATGAAACGACACCCCTTTTTTGAAGCTTTTTACATCAAGAAACAGTCCCGTTTTCAAAACAGCAAGAAGCACTCCGCTATTCCAACCTGATGAAAACACCTCCAAAACTCGATACAACAACGTCATAACGGGATGGCTCAACATCGGCTCCTTATAATCAAGGAAATATGGGATCGCAAACTTGTCAAACACTGGCGCAATCACTCCCCCTATTTTGCTTGGGTTATTGGCGTAAATCGCGATATTTTCGAATGCTGCCCCTTCCTCATACACTAATTTGTGGATTTTTCTTGCAACTTCCTCAAGCTCTTTTTGTTTGGTAGGCGCGCTAAAAAATGCAATAGATTCCTCGGATGTAGAAGATGTGGATGATTGCATATATGTCTTTTCTAAGTGAACGAGCGCGTCTTTTTTAGCAAACCTTGTTTGCCCTACCTGTTTTATGATTTCATATGCTAATTTCAGACTGCTAGCCTCTGTGATTAATGTATCTAGTGTTTGTTGAGTCGTTTGAAATAAAGCAGGCGCCTCTTCATCATGAGTCAAGATAATAGTGACAGACTTCGCATGTTTCATCAGCTGCGTAATGATAAGTTTTTCTTGCTCATTAAATGTCTGATATCCGTCGATATAAACATCGCTTTTTTTCAAACTTTCACTCTTTGCAACGCTTTGATAAAGTAGTGTAAAATAGTCCTCTGTCGTTAAATAACGATTCAGTGTCTGAGCGTTAAACTCATCATAAATGTTAGCTAAATCTTCTAACTTACTAGCTGTTTGCTTTGAAAGTTGACTGCGATTTATTTTTTGCAATAATTCCGTCGTATCAAGACAATAACTTTTAAATTCCGAGAACAATTCATCAACTTTTTTGATAAAACCAGACTTTTTAGCATACCTTGAAAAAACGCCCAAATTTTCTTTTTTCTCATTAATGATTTTTTGCAAAAGCATTGATTTTCCAACATGATCAAGTTGATGTCTTGAAAGTCCGCCAACCTCCTGCAGAACACGATGAGCAAGGCGTGTAAAGCTAAGTGCGCTCACTCTGGTTGTACTATCGTTATAGCTTTGCAATAATAGTTGATATTCGGTATGGAAAGTCATCTGCTCAGGTGTTATGACGATAATTGGCTCACCTGTATTTGACCGATTTTCCGCCTGCTTGATTTCTTGAAGCATAAAATGCGTTTTACCCGTCCCTGAACGACCTATCATAAATCTAATTCGCATCAGTATCACCTCCAGAACTAATATTAATTAACCTTTAAAATAACACTTTTTTATGATAATTTTCCCATTTTACTATTCATTCTTGTAATTTCTTGCCCTTTTTGAAATTCAATGTCCAAGCCTAATTCGGCAAAAATCATTTACCGACTTGAAGGTTCGTAAGTTCGATAAAATTTACGAAAACTTTTCACGTATGTTTCCGAAAAACCTTTGCCAAGCTTTGATTTCAAGTAATCAGATAATTCAGGGATTAATTTCCAATAGATTTTGAAGATATTTCTTAACTTAATGACATTGGCTAAAATTTAAGTCTTTTTCCCTTTATCTAAAGAAAAGAACAACACGTTAATGTTGTCCTTTCCATCTTTTCAAGCCATCTAGCTTAGGCACACAAGCCTACTTAACAGAATCTTTGAAAGTCTTCCCTGCTTTGAATGCTGGGTATTTTGTAGCTGGAATGTGCATTGGCTCCCCAGTTTGTAGGTTACGCCCTTCACGTGCAGCACGCTCACGTACTTCAAAAGTTCCGAAACCTACAAGCGTAATCTTCTCTCCTGCTTGTAGTCCTTCCGTTACAGATTCAACGTAAGCGCCTAAAAATTTTTCAGCATCTTTTCTAGTCAGTTCAGTTTTTTCAACGATTTTCTCGATTAACTCAGTACGGTTCATAACAATACCTCCTAATAATTTAACAGGAAAATCTTAACATACTAGCGCTACTTTGTCAAATATTAACTTTACATAAATGTGTATTTTTTTTCTAAAATGATAAAAACCACTGAAACTTTGGTATGGTATCAGTGGTTTTTGTCCTTTTTTCCCCGAAGTTTTAGGAAAATTTCTAATTAGTTAGCAAAATAAACGTTACCAAAGAAATGGACTTGATTTGGCATCATAATAACTCCGCGAACATTTTCACGTGTACCTACAAAGAGATTTGCTTGATGCAAAACAACCCATGGTGCGTACTCACGCACAATTTCTTGTACTTCATGATATGCAGCCACACGAGCTTCTTCATCAACAGTAGTACGTGCATAGTCGAGTAAATAATCAACACGCTCATTAGAAAAGAATGTTTGGTTTCCACCTACCCCATGACTCGATGTATGAAATAGTGGGTGAAGTGCATAATCAGCATCTCCTGTTACCGCAACCCAACCTAAGAAGAATATTTCTGCCTCGCCCGCGTCAAGTTCAGATAGGAAACTTGCCCACTCTAGCTGTCGAATTTCCGCATTAATACCAATTGCCTGTAATTGATTGGCAATAACCTCTGCATATGCATTACGTACTGCGCTCTCACTGTTCGTTAGAATATTAACATCGAATCCGTCTGCATAACCAGCTTCAGCCATCAATTCTAATGCACGCTCTACATTATATTCATATGCTTCTACATATGGACTATATCCAAATACAGCAGGAGAAATGAAAGTCGATGCAACATAGGCATGCCCTTCGTTTACAGCTAACACCATTTCTTCTGTATTAATTGCGTAGTTGATTGCTTGTCTTACTTCTGGTATAGCTAATTGTGGGTGGTTACTATTCATCCCCATATAATCCGTACTAAGCCCTTGTACTTCTAACAACACAAGATTTTCGTCAGCGCCAAGTCTATCTAAATCAACTGGCAAGGGATTTAAGATAATATCGGCATCTCCTGACTCAAGCGCCATGTATCTTGCTTGACCATCTTCGATAACACGGAAAATGATTTCACGAATGTTTGGCTCATCACCATGGTAGTTTTCGAATCTTTCTATTACGACTCTATCACCAACAACCCACTCATAAAGCTCATATGGACCCGTTCCAACAGGATTTTGGTCAACATCATCACCATAATAATCCACTGCTAATTCATTCTTAATACCCGCAGCTGAGTGAGCCAAGTGAGCTAAAAATGGTGCAAATGGTTCTTCTGTTCCAATTCTAACGGTATGCTCATCTATAACTTCAATAGTACTAGGGTCAAGAATACCAAGAATAGGATCTACATGGGTAGAAAGTGCTGCACGATGCATCGTAAAGTATACATCATAAGCCGTTAGTGGCTCTCCGTTATGAAAGTATACGCCTTCACGCAAATCAAATTCCCACACACGATCATCAATTTGACGCCATTCAGTCGCAAGTCCAGGATACAGTTCCATATTTTCATCTTGGTTAACAAGCGTTTCAAAAATATGAGATACTACTTGACTAGATGGATTATCATTTGTCCCATGTAAATCTAATGAAACGATATTTCCACTAACACCAACAATTAGCGTATCTCGATCACTCGCTGTAGTATCCCCGCTACCGCCATCTCCGTCGCCCCCTACATCACTGTCTCCAGCACATGCTGCAAGCATCACCACAAACAATGTTGCAATGATTATAAAAGTCTTTCTTTTCTTAAACATTTGAATCTCCTCCGTATTTTCAAGTGATTTGTGAAAATCTGTTCAGGTAGTTATAGCTATTATACCGTGAATACGCATCCATTACAAGGGGGTCATAAATTTTAAAAAATTTTTTAATGGAAAGCTACATCAAATATACGTTAGACCCTCTCCCATAATTAAGTAATTATATGTTATTTGCTACGATATAAGACATAAAAACTACGTTAAAAGCGTGGAAAAATGATCTTTAACATAGAAACTGCCTATGTAATGGTGGGAAAGGTCTATTAAACTCATACACAAAATTTATACACAAACGACAAGCCAAAACAGACATATTCCTCAAGGAACAGGCATATACTGCAGAAGAATACTAATCTAATTGACATTCAAAACCACACTTATTTGTGAAAATTTAAAAGTCAATTAGCATAAACAAAGAGGTGAAAAAATGAAAATTCACATCACAAAACAAGGCGACACACTCGAGATGCTTGCGAGCAAATACAGCGTAAGCCATCAAGACTTACTGGGACTCAACTCCCACATTAATCCCGCTTCAACATTAACACCAGGGCTCAAGCTCAAAATCCCACAATCGAGAAATTTCGACACAACAGGTGCCGAGCACATCCAAAAATACTATCCAAATATCGACACAACAGGTGCCAAAATCGAACATCCAAACCTGCACTCTACGCCTATTGGAGCAGAAACAGCACAAAATGGTATTGGAAATTCCGCTGAGAATTTCCATGTCTTCGGACACCAAACAGAAAATATCAGCACACACCAGCACAGCCATGTTCAAGCAAAAGAGTCACATATAAATGAAAAAGAATCACAAGCGAGCGAAAAGGGGCAAGCACCACATCCTCATCCATGGTACGATCCATGGCAAGTTCATGCATATTACGAACAATTAGATAGCCAAAGGAAATTTTTCCCTGGATTCGTCCCTGGATTTTTCCCGCCCCCTTTCTTTCCTTTTTATCCAGTTCCTTGGTTTGGATTCGGATGGCCTAGACCAGGATTTGGCGGTGGTTGGCATGGTGGCTGGCACGGCGGTGGTGGACACCACAGAGATGCAGACATGCAAAGTACTACACCTCCAGCAGCATCAACACCGCCACACTTCGACTACCCTTATTAGGGTCAATCCAAAAAAGCTCAGAATATCGGAATCCAAGTCCGATATCCTGAGCTTTTTTATATGAATCCAGCTCGTTTTGGTCATGGAGTCTACGACCAAAACATGAATAGACGCGAAGCGCCCTTTGGATGATTTTAAGATAAAGCCTTCACAACTTCGTCGAGCTGCATGCCACGTGAGCCCTTAATTAGGATAACGTTGCCTTCACCCGCCATTGCTTCCAGCGATCTAATCAGTTCGGCTTTATCGTCGAAAATTTGAACGTTTTTAACCTTCGAAGCAGTTGCGATGTGTTTGGCTAAAATGCCATAAGTCATCAAAGTATCTATTTGCTCAGGATCGATAGTCGCGCCAATTTCTTCGTGATATTTGACTTCATGCTCGCCAAGCTCCAACATATCGCCGAGGACAACGATTTTTTTCTGATAACCAGTTAGCGCATAGACTAAATCGAGGACTTTTCGAACCGCTGTCGGACTTGAATTATAGGAATCGTCGATAATCGTTGCGCCTAATTTTGACTTAGAAACATCCATGCGCATGCTTGACATCTCAAGCTTTGTAAGCCCCTTGGCCATCGCTTCATCATCCACACCAAAATGCCTTGCTACAGCAATCGAAGCGAGTGTATTCATAACATTGTGAAAACCAAGCGCTGGCAGCTTGAACGTGACATCTGATTGCGGGATGTTGAAAATCATAGATGATCCATCAATTTTTACATCCAATGCTCGATATTTGTTGCCTTCTCCCTCACCAAAAGTTGCCAGTTCAAACGATGGATCCAAATTTGGAATTTTGGACGTTAAAAGTGGTTCGTCGCCATCATAGGTGAAAAAACCATCCCGCTTCAAGCCTGATACAATTTCCATTTTAGCGATACTAATGTTCTCACGACTCCCCAGTTCTTCGATATGCGCTTCACCGATATTGGTAATCATACACGCATCGGGCTTGGCAAGATTTGATAACAACGCAATCTGACCGAGCCCTCGCATCCCCATTTCTAAAACAGCAATTTCAGTATCAGTAGGCGCCATCAACAACGTCAACGGCATGCCAAATTCGCTATTTAAATTACCTGGCGTTTTATGAACACGAAACTTCTCTGCTAACATACTTGCCAAGATGTCCTTTGTCGATGTTTTCCCATTGCTTCCTGTAATCCCGACCACTTTGAATCCTAATTTCTCCTTATAAGCAACCCCTAAATCTTGTAAAGCTCTTTGTGTATCGGTCACGAAGATTATTGGAACATCCGCTAATGGCGCCACCTTTGGTGGCGTCTCTTCTTGACCCCTTTGCCAAAAAGTTGCAGTGGCACCACTGGTTATTGCTGAGTCGATATAGGTATGTCCATTAGATCTTGCACCAATAATCGGGATATATAAATTTCCAGCTTCTACTGCACGTGAATCAATAGATACACCTGCTATTTCTACATGTTCATATTTGTTATCATTCAACTCTCCGCCAACCATTGCGGCTACTTCTTTTAATGTTGCTTTAATCATGATGAATGTCTCTCCTTATTTAACACCTTCGCACAAAATCTATACGAAGGCTTTTTATTCAAAATGGATGTCTGTAGACAAAGCCAAAGAACCCGCGAGGTGAGCACCTCTCGGGCCATTCGTTGTTTTTTAAAAAGTGATTTTTTGTTTCTCTTGATGGCGTGAAATGGCAAGGTCGATGAGGCGCTCGATGATTTCGGGATATGTGATACCAATTTCCTGAAACAGCATTGGATACATGCTCTTAGAAGTGAATCCTGGCATGGTGTTGACCTCGTTAATCAAAAGGTTCTTTTCGTCTACGAGGAAGAAGTCCGCACGCACAAGCCCCGATAAGTCAAGTGCTTTATAGGCACGAATGGCTTCGTCAGCCATCTTGCTTGCCACATCCTCACTCACGATCGCTGGAATTTTGAGACCTGTCGCATCTGATTCATATTTTGCTTTGTAATCATAAAATTCAGCTTGTGGAAAAATTTCACCGATTGCAGACGTGATTGGCTCATCGTTACCCAGAACGCCAATTTCAATTTCACGCCCATTCACGTAAGCTTCAACGATAACTTTACGATCGTACTTAAAGGCAAGTGCAAACGCTGCCTCAAGTTCCATGCGGTTCATGGCTCTGCTAATGCCAACGCTTGACCCCATATTGGCAGGCTTCACAAAGCACGGATAACCAAGGCGCGCTTCAACGTTGGTATAAATTTTTGAAGCCTCAGCCTCCCATTCGCCACGAAGGCACCAAATGTAATCAGCTTGCTTGAGTCCAACAGAAGCAAAAATATCCTTCATGACAACTTTATCCATCCCAGCCGCAGAGGCAAACACCCCATTACCAACATAAGCAATGTTCAAAAGTTCTAGCAGACCTTGAATTGTGCCGTCCTCACCATTTGGACCATGCAAAAGCGGGAATACAACATCAAAATTCGCATTTTTTAACGCATCAATGCCACTTGATCCGCCTAAGAATTGTAAATCATCAACAGAAACAGGTGCTGATGAAAGCTGTGAACCAAAGCGAAATTCCCCTTGCTTCGTGATAAAAATCGGATGTACCGAAAATTTTGCGTAATCAACCGCGGTCAAAACCTCTTTAGCCGTAAGAAGCGACACATCGTGCTCAGGTGATTTCCCACCATACATAACACCTAATTTTAACACTTAAAACACTCCTTCTAAAGGCACAGACCAAAATCTTACAGATTTCGTCTGTGTCAAAAAACTAAAAATGAAAACTTTGAATTTTTGGTTTATAAACTCATTATATGATATATAACACTAAAAATCTCTTAATTTGCAAAAGTAAATGAATCTTGTTTCAGAGTCTAGACATACATCAAGCTCGGTGTCACAATTTGTAGTGACCCCAGAAAATTCGAGAAATACACTACCGAAACGTTAGTCTCAATGATAATAATTAGCATTTTCTTCCTATTTTAAAATTTTCTGGGTTTTGATTTTTGATTCTGCGTCAGCCCCTTTTAAAAGGGCGCTTATTTGTAAATCATTTTATTAAAACTTTTAAATTCCGTTCTTGCGATTAGGATTTTAAAATTCCCATTCTTCATTTGAAAGAACAGCCCAATCATGCTCTGGCTCCATACACAATTCAAATACTAATCCCTGTCCTTCTATCTTATAAGACAAAAATACGTATTGACCCATTCGTTTATCAGACGTCCTCACACCTGTTTTTTCAGAAAAATCTCCAATAGGTGTTGGCATTAATCCGATTTTTTCAAGGCGATTGTGAGCTAAATAGTATTCTTCTTTATCAGTAAACCTGGGAAAATGAAATCTTCCTTTTCCTTGAATATATGGAACTTCTGAAGGAAGACACCAAATGTAGCTTCCATTTTCAAAAATAATAACAGTAGCAATCCCATTTTCCCAATCTTTTGCAAATTTTACTTTTTCCCCATAGACAGTCGTCACTACTTTTCTCAACCAATCAAATTGCTTGCGAGACAACTCTAAAAATAAATCCATATAAATCAATCCTTCCTCACTATAGTCTTGTCTAAACAAAAATGAACTCAAAGCGTTTAGGCCTAATATTGGACAATAACTATGCTTGCTGAAATATGATTGAATCTAGTCAATTCACAATCGTTTTGTTACTGGCTATATTTAAATAAATTCTCGCAAGGGTGAGTGAAATTAATCCCTAATAACAGTATCTCATAAAACTTTCCTAACCTCGACTCATAGCATTCCTTAAATATTTCATTTCCATTTGTTTACGACTTAAAAAATGAGAATATCAAAATTTGGCAGAAGTTTAACACATTCGTCTTAGCTTTTCCTCTCAATCTTGACAATATCTGAGCTCAAAATAAGTAAACTTTTAATAGCCTAGACGTCATTTGCAATTTCTCTTTATGAAATAAAAATGAAAATCTCAAAGTTTGGGCAAACATCTAATATGTTCATTTCAGCTCTTCCTTTTCCAAATTTCTCACATTCAAAAAAATAGCACTACACCTCGTATTGACTTCGGATGACTCATACTAATTCGTATTTAAAATCTTACTAAAACTTAACCTTTCCAATCTATACTTTGTCAGAATTTATCTCGCGTAACCTTCCAGGTACACCACACTAAATTCTTCCTCGTCTAGGCTGAAAATTTTTGCGCTTTAGATATATATTTTAAACACGAATTAGTATCAAAGAATTTTAAAATTTTGAAACGCTCGGTTTCATTTTTAATTATATGCAATGGTGCAATTTCGTGTTGATAAGCGCCTTATCCCTGTATTGGCACATACGGAGAGAGTGTGTAGCAAATAATAATCAACACGGTATTGCACTATCACATAATTATATAAAAAAACACCTTAGAAATCAAGGGTAAGCCCTAGTTTCTAAGGTGTTTTTATTTCTCCCAAAATTACAGCTTGATAATGTTAGCTGCTTGCGGTCCACGGTCACCTTCAGTTACATCGAAGTCTACGTCTTGTCCCTCTTCTAAGCTTTTGAAGCCATCCCCTTCAATAGCAGAGAAATGTGCAAACACATCTTGTCCGTCTTCACCAGTGATGAATCCGAAACCTTTTTCAGAATTAAACCATTTTACCGTACCTTTAGCCATGCCAGATACCTCCTGTTACAAAGAACCTACTTGTAGATCCATTCTCGCCTTAACGCCAACCAAACTTTAAAGAAATTCAAAGATGCTCATGGCAAACTTGCTCCCCTTTTAAAAATGAAAGAACATTAAGTAGTTTCATTATAGCACATTTTTCCAAAGGGTGCAAACTTTTTTGAAATTTTAGGCTTGTTTAGCTCGATATTAGTGTTCCGTCAAGTTAAGAATTGTAGAAATTTGCGAGGATTTTTGTCATCATACGAGGGAGCGACGACGTGGCGCACCAAGAAGGTACATGAGGAAGAACCGACGAAGTATGATGGCAAAAAAAACCATAAATTTCTACAATTTCCAACCTGACAGAACACTAAGGCTCAGGCTTCCTCCTTGATATCTTCGAATCGAACGTATTCAACACAATTCGCCCATTTGGAAGAAATCTGAAATCATTTTTTTAAAGCAAAAGTTCAAAGATACTAACTTTGCAAAATATTGGCGAAATCAAAAGTGTTAAACTCGGGATTAGTTTCGTGTCAATTAGCATAAGTTCGAGAATTAGGATTACGAAGCCAATGTCATTAACTTAACACTACCACGAATACATTGATTACCAAACCCATTCTCAAAGCTTTCTCACAACCAATCCATCATTACAAATTTTGTTTTTTTGACGATAGTGGCATTCTAAGGGCAATGAACTGTGGGGTCCACAAATTTACTTTTTTAATAATTTTATAATTACACTTGATTTTTTGAGTGAAAAGGGATACAATACAGTGGATGACCTGTATTCTAGGAGGCTTGTTTATAAAATGGAAAAAACGTTTAAAATTACTGATGAGATGGGGATTCATGCACGCCCAGCAACGGTTCTAGTTAATACGGCTGGAAAGTTTGCGTCTGATATTACATTAACTTACAACGGAAAATCTGTTAATTTAAAATCAATTATGGGTGTAATGTCTTTAGGTGTTGCACACAACGCTGAGGTGACAATCTCAGCTGTTGGTGACGACGCAACTGATGCGATTGAAGCATTAACAACAACGTTAACTGAGCAATCATTGGGACAAGTCGTATAACTTGGTAGCCGTAAAAAGCGCTGCATCACAAAAGTTTTGGCAAACCGAAGCTAGATCAGCGCTTTTTTACGTTGTGTTAAAGCTGGCAAGCGCTTTAACAATGGGGAACTTTACTAAATTTAAAATTTAAGAAAAACATGAATGAGGCAAAAGCAACTTTACTCGCTTGACACAATAATTCTCATTCTAAACATTTCTTGTAATTCTTATTCTACACGTTCAAAAGGAGTTTTGATGACATGACAATGAATAAATTAAATGGTATCGCTGCCTCAGATGGAATTGCGATTGCAAAGGTATTTAGATTAGAAGAACCAAATTTAGAAATTAGTCAAGTTAAAGCAACCGATTCCGATGCCGAAATTGCGCTTTTTAACGTCGCTGTAGAGAAAACATTAGCTGATTTAGATAAAATCAAAGCTAAAGCTTTAGTAAGCCTTGGTGAGGAAGAAGCGCAAGTTTTCGATGCCCATAAAAACATGGTACAAGATCCTGAATTAACAGCTCAAACATTGGATAAAATTAAAAATGAATCATCAAACGCTGCAGCTGCATTTGACGTTGTGTCTAACACTTTCATTATGATGTTTGAGGGGATGGATAACGAATATTTCCGTGAGCGTGCAGCGGATATTAAAGACGTTAAAAAGCGTGTCCTTTCTCACATCTTAGGGGTCGCTTTAAATGATCCGAGTACAATTTCAGAAGAAGTTATCGTTATCGCACATGATTTAACGCCATCAGATACGGCGCAACTTGATCGTAATTTTGTAAAAGGATTCGCTACAAATATCGGCGGACGTACTTCTCACTCTGCTATCATGGCTAGAAGTCTTGAAATTCCAGCCATCGTTGGACTTGGAACTATCCTAACTGACGCAAACGATGGCGATCTTGCCATCCTTGACGGAATCAATGGAGAAATCATCTTAAACCCTGAAGCAAATCTAGTTCCTGAATACGAAGCAAAAATCGCTGAGCACAAAGCATACAAAGAAGAACTGAAAAAACTTAAAGACGAGCCGACAGTCACAACTGACGGCGTCCATGTTGAACTCTCAGCCAATATCGGAACACCTGAGGACGCATCTGGTGCTGTTATCAACGGTGCCGAAGGCGTCGGATTATACCGTACAGAATTCCTATACATGGACACAAATGATTTCCCAACTGAAGATGCGCAATTTGAAGCTTACAAATCAGTACTTGAAACCATGAATGATAAGCCTGTAGTTGTCAGAACGCTCGACATCGGTGGCGATAAGGAGCTTCCATACCTAGATTTACCGCACGAAATGAACCCATTTTTAGGATACCGCGCCATCCGTCTATGTCTGGATCGTAAGGATTTATTCAGAACGCAACTCCGCGCCCTACTTCGCGCAAGTGTGTATGGAAATCTGAAAATCATGTTCCCAATGATTGCAACATTGGACGAATTCAGAGATGCAAAGGCACTCCTTCTTGAAGAGAAAGCAAATCTACAAAGCGAAGGAACTGAAGTTTCAGATAACATCGAAATCGGAATCATGGTTGAAATCCCATCGGCGGCTGTCATTGCAGATCAATTCGCAAAAGAAGTCGACTTTTTCTCAATCGGAACCAACGATCTTATCCAGTACACCATGGCAGCTGACCGCATGAACGAAAAAGTTAGCTACTTGTACCAACCATACAACCCAGCAATCCTGCGCCTCATCAAAATGGTTATCGACGCAAGCCATAAGGAAGGTAAATGGACTGGAATGTGTGGTGAAATGGCAGGAGATGCAACNGCAATCCCACTATTACTCGGACTTGGTCTTGATGAATTCTCAATGTCAGCAACAAGTATCCTAGCCGCACGTGCCCAAATCGCTAAGCTATCTAAAGCCGACATGGAAAAACTCGCAAGCGAAGCGTTAAACAAGTCAACAGTCGATGAAGTCATTGAACTTGTCAACAATATTTAAAAACATTTTTCTAATGGCAGCCCTCTTATCAAAGTTAAGACAAATTGCATGAATTTCTTCCAATTTTTGGCGGAAGTCTGACGAGTCGAAGCTAGGGTTGGGGCTGTCTTTTTTGCGTTGAAAGCAGGATGAGCGTTTTAATCCTAAAGAACGAGCGTCTCAGATTCCGAGACGCTCGCATAGCAGAAACTGATGCTGGCAAATTTTGCCAGGCAATCAGCCTTTCAAAAGGGTTCTATTCCCTATTCTTTTTCATAGAATGTAGTAATGTGGCTAAAGCGAAACGGGGGATTTTTTATGTTTGACATCGTTGGATATGTAGAAAATGATAAGGCAATGATTTTGGATTTCCTCGATAAACTCGACATCGCCATCACATCAGTCGTTGTGAACAATTCCATTTTAGAAAATGCGATTTTGATAAAAAAAGACGGCGCGCTGTGTGGGATGGTTTCGTTTGAGCAGTTAGAGCGCGCAGCGGTCGTCCGCTATTTCGTCTATGATGGCGCGACGCCTCACGATGCGATTATCGGCATGTTTTTTGAGCTGTATAAGCGAGCAAAGTCTTGCGGGGTCTTGCAACTGGTCGTTGCTGTTCCTAATGATCAAGTTGCTCTACTTTTTGAACTCCTTGGCTTCATCCATATCAAGGA
>JGI990J12352_1000038_pt1 | contig 25825 bp, 28 predicted proteins | sample Intmic4MA4BA4MSA_FD_12352 | JGI IMG/M metagenome (IMG submission 12352) | reverse complement strand
TTTAACCTGATTTATTACCTAGTTATCATATCAAATTACATACCTGATTTACATACTAAAGAATATCACGAAAGAATATACTAAATATATTACCTAGTTATCATATCAAATTACATACCTGATTTACTACCTAAATATTTAACCTGATTTACCACATCTCGATTAATTATATTCTTTATTCTTTCATATAATATAAATGACACTCAAAGTAGTATATGCTGATAATAATAAGGTAATTATTGATTGGAATGGTGAAAAATATTAATTTAACTCATAAACATAAGATGGTATAGTATTTGGTAATGGATATTATGTTGAAAATTATCCATCTCACCTATTAATAACAAATTAACATAATAGAGAGACTATTTTTAGACATGTATACGGATAACCTGAAAATTTGGTATAAACAGGGTTATTACGTAAGTTTTATAATCCTGTACGAAAATAATTGCCTTTACATGTATTAAATGATCCAATTCATGTACGATAAATACCTTTATAAGCTATGGGTAATATATATTCATAATAACGTTTAATGAATCATGTACCAAATATATATGAATAAGGATGGAGTAATAAATATGGTAGACCATCAGGTTCTTAATAATTTGGTAATGCTGGATTTACTAATATAAATAACGCTACAGCTATAAATAGTATGGGATCAACAGGTGTACCTCCATAATTATCAAATAATATACCTGTATCTGAGATAGAATATTAATTACGACAACCAAATTCATATTTAAGAGTAGATTAACCTAATACATGGTATTTATAATCATTATACGCACCTATGAATTAACAATCAGATAGAGAATTATGGGAATAAACTAAGAATAATATATAAAGAAATCTTGAGGAAACATAATATACTAATTTCATAGAGTTATGATTACTATTTTTTTTTTCGAATTTACACATCTAAAAAACACACTCATATATTATCCTAAAATTCGAATCTTGTCCATGTACTAGGTATTTTTTATAGTTAAATAACATCAGCAGCATCAGCTATTAATTATGATGATTATCCAATGTGTTATATACCTCCGAATTTATATCTATTCCATCTATGTACTTTATTTTATCTATCTCGTAACTTACGTATGTTTTTTTATTACGAAAGAGTAAAATTCTCCTATTTAGTAGTAGAACTAAGTACTATACCTACAATAAATAATATAATAGATGTTATTATTAAGACTATACATAGTGTTTTCCACATAGGTTATTTTGTTGTTTTATGTTAATATACTGAATATCCTGCACCTCCTAATGATGCAACACCACCAACAATACATAAAATAGGTATAAGATCATTAAATAATCCACCTAAACCTTTACTTCTAGTTTCACTTTAAATATTACCATCTGTTGTATGACCTATATTTCCACCACCTTATATATCATTATCTTATATACCTTAATTATCACCTTATATATTACCTGATTATTTATTTTGTTAATGATTATGTTATATTACCTTAACATGATCTACTGTAGCATCTTTAATATTTACTATACTTTTTTATTCTATTTATTACTCACTTTCCATAGCAAATTCAATAGTATTTATAATCTCTTGATATATAGCTAACTCAGTGATATGTTCCATCTCTTATATTGTTTCTAGAGATGTTGTCGTATCATTTATACCAATTTATGCTAATGCATCACCTATATTTCGTTCTATTATATTGTTAATTGCATCTTTTAACTCTTATTATGTATGTGTTTATTGATCTATATCGTTAAATTATGATATAGCATTATTTACAACAACCTAAAGATCTAATATACTATCAAATATAGCTTCTTATTATATATCTATAGTACCAACTGTGGAACCACTTATATTTATTTCACTTGTTTATTATCCTTTTTATCTATTTACAACCTCTAAATGAAAAACATTTTTTAATACTTGGTTGATATCTGTAGTTATCTTAACTATAGTACTTTATACACGTTTTACACTCTAATCATTCATATTAACTTATGCACCCATGTTTTTTTATATAAAAATAGATTGAATTATGTTCTTCGTGTATGATAATCAGGTTGGGTATTTAAGTTGTGAGTTAAATAGGTTTTTTTGTTATTATAATTTAAATTTCATATATGTTGTCAATAGACATAGGTATTCTTCATTTAGCTGTAACATATATAGATAAACACGAAAGTAATACATATAAATGCTTCTTATTACGTCATAAATAGGAAAATTCACTTGTATCTGAAATGCATTAATCATTAATGTTTATACACGAAAGAATATCTTAATATAATACTGTAATTATAGAATAATAGGTTAATTAGGCACCTAATAATATGTTATTATATGGTGCTGTATAAATGTTCTTCACTATGTAGAATAAGTAGGTTATTTTATAATAACCTTCATGTAAATATATGTAAGTGTTATAATTTAATAGTAACACTTCAAAAAAGATATTAGGAGTATAATACATTTAAACATAGTTATAATAGCGAAAGATAGACATAATTGTAGATACAGCAACATCTAATTGTGAAAAACCTAAAAAATCACGATGGATGACACCATAGCTTATAGAATTAATGAAAACATATAAAATAGATAAATTCGATGACATTGCAGATAGTATACTTATTATGTAATATTATTAGATTAAATTAGCATAAACAATCGAATAATCACTACGATTTTCTATCAAAGATGATGTATCATGAAGTATTTATTTATGAAGAGGTATCATGAAGAGGTATCATAAGATAGTTTATTTGGTTTTTTACATTATGTATGTGTACATGTATAGTATATTTTGTATGATAATGAGTATATTAATCGAGGTATGTAATTTAGTTAAATAACTGAGTAGTATCATGTGTAGTATTATGTGGTTTTTTTTCGTTGTTGACAATATGAGTTTGAATTTAGACTAAAATAGTGGTTCAGATGCATCAAATATCAATGGATATAATGCGAAAAAGATATAAAGGCGAAAATAGGTGTTTGATGCTATATAATCCCTCAAATTTATAAGCGGTGCATATTATGTGTTTTATAACTCTGGTGCTACAGAAAGTTTATAATTTTTAATATCTTCTCTTCTTTCAAACATAGAGATATACCCTGGATAACACCCTGCTGTAGATAAAGTGTTAAAATTCAGTGATAAATGTGGATGTATAAGTACTAAAGATATAGCACTTATAAATTATGTTGATTCATTCACGTCAGAAATACGCGTTACATAAATAGAATAAGCAACATATAAAAAATAACGTATAATATTAGATATATCTTAATATGTAGGTATAGGATCTTTATAATAAATTAGAAATGACTGGGATTGTTGCTTTTATACTGGACATAAGATAGGATGTGGGTATTAAACTGGTATATTATTGATGAAGAAAGATTTTGGTTAAACATATTTCAATCTTCCAAAATACAATAATATTAGCCAATTAATAGACATATTATAGTATATTCCAGTATCTACACTTAATATAGATTAATGTATACACACGATAAATACTACGATTGATAAAAATAATAGCTTACCAGATCCTATAAAATTGTAAGAAACATATACGTTTATCAAATAAATACTATTAGAGTTATCTGATAATGAAAGAATATTATCTCTCGTAGTGTAGAAATATGATGTAGAAATATTATATACATCAATAGGATTTAAACTAAAAAATATATGTGCTAAACTATTCTAGGCGTATATGTATGATAATTTCGGTATATTAATAGGATTTTAAACTGCATGTTAAGCCTCAAAAACAGCATATTTACGTTTATCATGGAAGAAACCTATTGAAGTTAGTGAATTATCTACATTAAAAGAGTGTTTTATAGTATCATATTATAAAGTTAAGGAATTAACAATATAATAGAACATAGAAAATAATGGCGATAATGGTAATGAAAATGATTATTATGGTGATAATGGTGATGAAAATGCAGAAAATAGTAGTGATAATAATGAAATTAGCGATGATGTTGTTAGATATATAGGTGGTGCTAGAGATGATAATTGGGTTAAACATGGGTTTAAATTTATTCCGAGAGAATCTATAACTACAGAAGTTAGATTAACACCTGATGTTATATTCTTAAATAACTTTAATGATAAAAAATTCTTTATGTATGCTAGGAATTTACCCCAAGGTGGATAATTTGTACCATCTTAAGACAAATGCCTCGATTAAATAACAGGATTAAATGCCATAGTTATATAATAAGATCTTGTACGATAAAAAAACATACATATAAACATTAAATTACCTACATATAAGTGTGAACGTAGATTATCTAAATATTTGTATATTAACCGAGATGAATAATTTGGTGATATATCTAAGTATACATCTATGGAATTGTCCTGTTTTTATTAAAAATAGATGTAATTATTTGGTGATATGATATATATTAAGCATAACTATCCACTATCAGTACCATAATATCTATAGGTGACAGATAATAGAGATACTCTTGTTAAATTTCAGATAACAAGATATTGTATAGAATTTATATAGCATACATAACAATTACCATATAGAAGTAATCACATAGGTTAATTACCCTTCAATAAATACCAGTATTTTCCATCAGATGATATATTAGATGTGTATACATATGTAATAGAGGATAAATTCTTCGATATATCATTTCATAGATAATATATAGAAACATTTCCTCATATAGATGACTAATTTTAATAAATATAATGGTAAACACCTGTTATCGAAGAAGATATTGACAATACGGAGTAATAAATGCTGTTATTTGCACCACCATTAAATAAATATGTAAGAGATTATATCAATATATTCGTAGAAATGATAGGTAAAAAAATAAATGATAATACACGGTTAAATATCTTATGTATGTTACCATTTTCAAAAGATTAATAATTATACGAGTAAATACATCAATTAAAGTCATAATTTACTACTTTCGTTATAGAACATGTGTAAGATACTGCAATAGATATATAATAAAATCATATATATGAATCATTCAAGTTTATTAAAATTTAGATGAAAATATGAGAAATATGAGAAATATTATATAGTGTTTTTTATGTGTATGACAATGAATATACAACCTCCAGTTGGAAAACAAATTTAGCCTTAAATACAACCTCCGTAAATATAATAAGGATTTCACCCATAATAATAAACACCAAATATATAATCATAGAATCAATCTTAATTTGCACCTATATTTTAATAACCAACTATGATATATCCACCACCAACACCATAATCATTTCTACAAGGTAGTATGTTGAATAAATTCACACCTATACAATGGTGTTTGATAATAATTACAATACTTATAATAGTTATATTAATAATGGGGTATATAATAAGGTCTAAAAATATAATTATAAAAAATAAAGATTCATAATCATAATAATAGTAGTAATAGTAATAGTAATCATAGTAAATATAATCATAATAATACTAACCATAACCGTAACCATATTTATCTCCATAGTAATTAGCTAAAGATTTTACACCATAATAACTATAAGATGCATTAAATAATGCTTTTTCGAATAAAAATCTGTAATATTAACAGGTTATCATAGAAGCATAGAAGATATAAACATAAAAAATCGCTGAAAATGCTACATAATAATGATATGATATCATAATCCCAGTTTTTTATCTGATTATCATATTAAATATATTACTTAGGTTAAACACTCAATTATCATACGAAAGAATATATCTTAAATTTATATCTCGATTATCATACTCAATTATATAACCTGATTTAATATAACTCAATTAAACACTCAATTATCATATCAAATATTATACACTCAATTAAACACTCAATTATCATATCAAATATTATACACTCAATTAAACACTCAATTATCATACGAAAGAATATACTAAATTACATACTCTAAATTTACATATTAAATTTATACACTAGATGTATATTTATAGTTATTCGAAACATGATAAATTTATACAATGAAACTAATTATAAGCTTAATCATAGCTAAACTACTATATATGATGGTACATTAATAGAATGTTAATTATAAGATGTAATATTACGTAATATCACTGCTATTAAATGTACATTGATAGACTGTTAGTTAGATAATGTGGTTTTAAACGATGTTATTCTTTCTGGAGAAACACTAATAAAAAATAATGTTTCTATATCAAATACAGACTATAAGATGATAATTGGGTTATAATAAGTATAATCTCATAAGGTATCGTTGCGTATTTATAATGGGTGCTTATAAAATATACACATAATAGATGGCGAAATAAATATAATTAATGGATCAATATAAGATAGTAGTATAATAAAAGGAGGTATATAAATGGATACATTATTATAACCATCTGAATGTGAAAACATGAATACATAACAAGATGATCTTGCATTAAGTATAGATATATATCATTTCGGTGATGTATAATACACTGATTTCAATGAAAAAAACACTACAAATAACGAGAATAATATTTCTACTACAACTAAGATAAATACTGTATATAATACATAAATTGAAGGTGATGTAATAGGTGGTATATATATCTAGTGTACATTAACAAAATGTAATATAAAAAAAGCAAAATTAATGGATAATACCATGATTATTGATTCTAATATAGAAGAATCAGATATATAATATGTTATATTTAAGAATAATATTACATTTGGACGTAATATTACAAATAGATGCAATATACGCTTTGAAAATGTATGTATAATAGTTTGTTTAGAATATGAATTTCAACACCCTGTTATAGTAGATTCAGAAATATATGGTGGTAAATACATAAATAGCATACTTTCGGGTACTAATAAAATAACTTCTGCGTGTATTATTGATAGTAATTATATATATGGTACGTTATTTTTAGATGATGTTTTTGTAAAAAATGTGATTATGATCGATGTATAACTTACGTCAATGAATAGTATTATAGAATCTAGTTAAATAACACCGATAGATCTTGTGTTTATGAATGGAAAACATAACAATGTTAAAATAATAGTAACATAACGTACGAAATAAGTGAAAGGTATTGAATGCGGTGATGTTATCATAGATAATAGAGGTATTGTATGTTGAATTTGTAAAATATTGGTTTTTTCTAATTTACTTTCGAAATAAATGTTAAACCCTAGTAATAGTATTGTTATTTTGATAGTAATATTAATATTAATAGTAATACTTGTGTTAATACTAATGGTTGTAACTATATTACGATATAACAAGAATAACAAGAATAACAAGAATAATAAAGAAACGTGGATATAATACGATCCATAAAATAGAAATAACCGTGGATTTGCACCATAATCACCATTCCTAGATAAAATGCTGTTTCGCATGGGAGATTATGACATAGTATTAAATGATGTACGTAGATAATAAGAATAATAAGAATAAGTTGAAAATGATGAGAATAATGAAAGAAATGAAAACGTGGATACACACTAAATTTTAGACACGTTACTACTTAATATGGATAATATATCATTAAATCAGGAGAATTTCACTAGTATTACAAGCAATGAAGATAAAAAATATTTAGACGCGTTAAAATAACGATTAGATATTGTAGTAACATCATGCATAGTTAATCCACCAGAAGGAACTATGTCATAATAATGGTAAAATCTTAAAGAACGAGGATATAAGAATATTAAAGGTTTATCTTATATAGATTAATATGTTAATCATTCATTTGCATTTACGATAAATAAAGGATAAGAAACTAGAATATGTCTTGAAGATAAATATGGTAGATTAGACCTTGATTTAAATACATATGTATTACTACATGAATTAACACATATGTTTGATACATAATATTAAACAGGTATAAGCCATGATTAATATTTTTGGTAAATATACGGTAGACTTGTTAAAAGAGCTATAGAATTAGGTGTTCTTTCATAAGATATATTTGGACGTAAATAATTGCGTTGTGGAACACCAATATTATAACCTGGAGATTTAACATAACTTTTACATGATGCATAATAACCATTAATTATATCTAGATAATAATGATATTTATGATACTTATGATACTCATGATACTCATTTTTTTGAATATCAAAATGTCCCTTGGTATAAATATCAATCATTTTGATAATAATAACCGTATTATAACGGAATCTGAATAAACCACGGCGTTTGACTCCATAGTTACTAAATATTGGAAACTTATGGAGATAGTAGTATAATAAAATGACATATCATTCTTCCAATTGCTTAAATGGCAAACAAAAGATGAATTATAACACAAATTAATACATTGGTCAGAATATGTTCAAAATTTAAAAGAATAAACATCTAATAATACAATATTAAATGCTATAGATGCTGTAACGAAAGAAAGAATTAATGCATCTAAATATCTTACACAAAGAACACCATAATCTACACTAGTAAATGAATATGTAAAAAATATACCTTCATTGGAATAAAGACTATAACACAATAAATAATACAATAAAACTACAAATGATGCATTCGATTGGTAAGCCATGGATATATCAATTAAGTCAAATAACACAGCTGATTTCGTCAATAGAGTTAAACGAAATGAATAAACATGGTTTGATACACAATAATAACTCAATTATGGTAACTAAAAAACACTTGAAATATTACAATGGTATAGAAAAATACGGTATTCGAGAGTTGAATATTTCTTCGATTACATGAATAATCTAGAATAAAACTTAACATAATTATTTAATAAAAAATTTAATAAACCTACCGAAAAAGAATATTAAGACCTCAGATTTAAACTATAATAGCTAATTTAACAAGATAAGTTCCAAAATACGAAGATTTAAGATAAAAATACAAATAATACATTCAGTAATGTTATGTCAGATATAAGATAAAATGTAATGTAAGAAGCAACAGATAATACATTCGATTAATTTAAAACTTAATTATAATACATATAACGTAATGCAGGTATTAACTTAACAGATGAATAAATCGGTAATTTACTTAACATTGTACCTGTTTAATACCAGTAGGGTTAATTTAAGATGGCAGATGCTAATGCTAATGGTATAATATATTAGGAATTTGTTGATTAAGGGTTGTAATAACATTATCGTACTATAATAAACACACGTAATAATGGTAGATAACAATAATAAGAATAATAAGAATAATAAGAATAATAAGAATAATAAGAATAATAACCTGTGGTATAAAATCTACCACCTAGATTTATATCTTAACACGATAAAATCTTAGTAAGTATATTACATTAAATAACAATTATATAATAAGAACAATAATAATAATAATAATAACAGTAAATACCATAAGATGCATAATTTAGATATAATATATGTGAACTATTAGCGAGTAGATATGAGTAATAATAAGAGAAGATATATCATATATAAGATAATAACATTAATATTAATACATTCTAACTTTACACATAAGATACACATTTAGATACTTTCATATAGAGATATAATAGGTTTTAACAAACGTTAATTGATAATATTACAGGTAAGAATACTAATAATATGTTACGTGGAGCAGTAAATTTCATTAATAATATGACAGGATTAAACATAGGTTAATCTGATATAATAATTAAGTTTTTATAACCAGGCCTCGAACTATCATTAATATAATTGAGATAATAAGGTATAGTATTAGCTATTGATAAAATAGATAGTATTACGGGTATATATCATCATTTAATGATGAGTGGTATTATATCTATATATTCTTTCATTATTCTTCGCATAGAATCATACGGTTAAACAACATAAATATCAATAAAATAGCTCATTGGTGGTGGTAATAATAGATTTAATGATCCAAATATAATACTCAATGATGCCATCACAGGATATATATTGTTTAATATGATGGGTGTTAACATTATATAAACTATCAATTATATTAGAGATAGGGCTACTAATAGATATGGTACTAATACATATGTATTTTAGATTTAACTACCATAAAGCTCTAAATTCTTTGAAATACATACAATTATGTTAGAATAAGTATCATAGTTATAACAAAAAATGACAACTTCTTTGTTACATAAATACGTTACAGAATTTAATAAACTATACACATCAATAAACGGGTCATCTTCTTCGTCATCATATTTCATATCTGACCGTGTTAAAACACTAATATAAGACTATATAAATGATATTATGAGAGGATTAGTGTTTGGAATAAAGAATAAACTTACATTAAAATAAGAAAGTTAATCTAGAAATAATTCTATGATTGGTTTATATGATAGAACTATGGGGGTAAAATCACTATTTTAAGACGATTTCGATAATGATAATATAAATTCTATAGATATAGATTATACGAATAGTTTAGTATAATAATTATAATCAGATTAATCAGCTAAGACTATTAACTGGAAATCATAATATAGAGAGATGATATATATAGCATATTCATTACTTAACATATAGACTGTATAGTATATAGATATCAAAGAATAAGATGTATAAGAGAAATTTAGGTATATACACGAGAAAATAACGCATTAAAATGATGATTTTATGAAAAAATAGATATTAATGGATGCTATTAATAAGGATGGAGAATATGATTTCAATTTTATCAATACACATTCACAATTAAAGGACTTTATAGATGATTTCGGTGTATTATATTAGTAATATTTCTAATTTGTTAACACAGTGTTAAAAATGGTGTTTATATATCATAAAGAACACGTTGATATAAATGAAGATGATCCATTTTTCCTTCTAGGGGTATATAATTCATTAGGACCTGATATTAAACCTATGTTTGAGGCTATGTAATTGTTCGAAAAGATAAACACTGGGTTAAAAAATCAATATAATATAAACGAAGATATAAACGAAGATATAAACAAAGATAAAGGTATCAATAAAGGTATCAATAAAGATATCAATACATGGCTCAATGAATATACATAATATTAACACTATTATAAATATTAATATCTACAAACAGATCAAAACAAGGCATTATCATGGTTATTAACACAGATGATTAATAGAGTTGCACGATATGAGATAGTATATACTCATGTTACAAGAGGTGGTGTTTTATAAAAATCTATTGAATTACCATCATCAAACAATAAAATTAATGATATATCATCTACATATACTAGACAATAGTTCTCTTCTCTCGTATTATTAAGTATGGCATCTTAAAATCGATAAAATTCTATAAAATAATTAGCGCTTAAGTTATAATATTAAATACATTCCATTATTATGGGATAAATGTAATAAATATAGATTCAACTTTTCACTAATATTGCATAATTAACATATAATAAAGAAGATAATGCTATTGTATAAAACATAAGACAATTAGTAGTAAACCAAAATATTAACTATTTATCTGACAAGCATAAAATCACGATTAAATATTTCATGTGGTAACATACGTCATATTTATTTGATTTTGCTAATCGAAAGGATTTCAATGACTATTTACATACCAAATTTTAGCATGAAATGAAACCTGATGAGAGAAATGCTATGATAGCTAACATGTTAAAAGATAATCTTGATAAGGATATAAAGGCTATGTTAGGAGTATATTAATATGAATTATATTATAAGGATAATATAATTCATAATATCTATAATAAAGATGATAACGATGATAAAGATGATAACGATGATAAAAAAGCTTACTAATCTGTTTGTTAGTTTGTTAGAACCGGTAAAAGATTGTAAATAATAGAACAAATGGACTTAATGATATAGAACTTCGGAAATAGTACATTTGATATCTTGAAATATATTGATATTAAAAAATAATTCATTTCATGTAAAAAACCTGATTAATAATTAATACGTGATAGATATTAGAAAACATTTAACATGATAACAGCAATAAACGATGCTTTTAAAGATAATAATGATTAGACAATAAAGAACATACTTATTGGTGAACACGCTATTATAGCACAAAATCACGATAAATTGATATAAATTGATGTAAATGATAATGTTATAAACTATGACTTTAGGCGTGAAGTGTCTAAATATATAATATAGATTATGAAAGAATTAGGTGATCATATAAACATTAAACATTCGTATATATCAACACCATGTAATATAATTGACATTATGAAATTATATTATACGGTTATTTAACAAAATGATAATAAAATTATTATGTTTAATTATAGTAATGATTTTACAGATTTTTATAATAATCGCAATAAAATATTTGAAAACTTCACATTAGAAAATAAAAATGGTGGTGATAATAATAATAACAATAATAATAATAACAATAATAATAATAATAATCAGTTTATATAATAAATAGTATAACATGTTATGAAACATAGATGTATAATCAAAAAAGATAATGGTATGTACTATCTCAAAGAACTATTTGGATATGAATAACATACTTCTGATATTAAGGTGACAAATTCTGTAAATAACAAATTAAGGTTATATTTAGTGTTATTACTTGAAATAACATATTTAAATAATAATACTAATATCACAAATATTCAACAATAATAATATAAATCATTGATTAATAATATGATTAATACAATTGGTAATGATAGTTCTATATAATTAACACGATATACACTTGCAGATAATAACAATGTTAATGTACATGAAGGTGATTTATGTAATATCATAAATTAATTAAATGTGTTAGTGATTGGATAATATAAATAATGTTATGAAAAAGGTTAATATATATTGAATTATAACATTTCTGACATGTTATAAAAAGAATAATAAGAATAATAACATATACGTTAAATATAAGATATAATTTAAAGTAAATTAAACTAAATAAAGAAGCTACCTATATTCATATACTGTATATTACAGAGATAATAACACGATGAATTCATTTATGATTTCCTGAGTATATTAAAATCAAATATATTCTGGCATAATGATTAATATAAATATACATAGTATTTATAGCAATTTATGTAACTGATTTCTAACAAATATGAATATATATTTAATTAATCATATAGCTTAATTTCATAACAGATAGATAAAGATATAATATAACATCTATAATCACCTAATTAAATAAACTTGTATAATTAACTTACATAACACCATCGTAGCAATAATAATGGTGTAAATATATTATAATAAATATTATAGCTAGATTATAAGTTGTATTTACCACCAGATCAAATAAATAATACATAAATATTATAGCTAGATTATAAGTTGTATTTACCACCAGATCAAATAAATAATACATAAATTTAATAACCATCCGATACATAAAGTTAATAACCATACAATACATATATATTATAATTGATATATGATACATATATAAATTATATATAACAATTAAATACGAAAGAAATATAAAATTATGTAATATAATCTCTTCTTCGTGAATATTATAAGTCAGTATATGATAAAGACATGAGGTTGATATAGTTATAATATATATGTTCATATCTGGGTGTTGAATATAATACTGATAATGATAGATTTATAAATAAAGATGATAATAGGGAAAATATCGAAATACGACTTACATTTTGTGAAAATATACTATCATATCATAAATAGAATAACCATGATAGTAAACTTGATAGTAAACTTGATACCGAAAAAATAATAAATGGCATGAATGAACTAAATAATGATATCATATAATCATATAACTATATATACGAGAGAATACACCCATTTTACTAACAACTGATATGCACAGTATAAAGATTGATAGAATCATCTGATGTTGCGATATAATAATAACTATATACCACAATAAATAATATCTCTCATATAAGACCTAATATTAATATTATAGATGAATAACTGGTTAAATACTAAGAAAAAATATACCATATTATCACGAATGACAAAATTTAGGATATATTAAAATGTGTACCAAATACGTTAAAAGTTTTAGTAAATATGACGTTAAACACTGGATAATCATATTAACGAAAAATCGACAATAAACCTATTGTATATGATAAGATTGGTTCTGTGGATAAGAATAAAATATTGTAATATTTATTGGATAATAATCATATATATAGAACAGATGTCAATGATGATAAAAACATTATATTCATTGTTGAAAATGAAGAATAATAAGGTAATAATAATAATAGAAATGGTAACAATGGTGATGGCGGTGATGGTAATGGTGGCAATGGTAATGGAGATTAAAGTGTTAAACATATTAGTAAAAGTAGTAAAAGTAGTGAAATTTAATAGAATAATAATGAATAAAACAATACAAATCCTACAAATCCTATATCACCAAATAATAAGAATGAATAAAGTGAAATTGCTTAATCTATGAAATCGAATGAAAATGCATTATAAAACTTTGGTGAGAATGAATAAAGTGAAGTTTAAGATAAATAGAATGATAAAAAAATTACAGAATAATTATTAAAAGACGGTGCTTTACAAAATGCAGATTAATAAAATAAAGAAGGTTAATAAAATAAAAATAAAATAGATGGTTAAGGTTATAAAGGTGGTGTTATTAATTAATAACACTATTATATTAATCCACGGACATTAGACATGTTAAAAAACACGAATTGGTATCCTACGTAAATATACTTTAATAATTATAAGAAATATACCGAGTTAATATAGCAAATATCATCTATTCCAGGTATGACATATGAAAATGGAAATATGGATATATCACGTTTAACATCACATATCACTAAATATAGATAGTTATTACTCTCCAAATTTGACGCATATGCTAAAAATAAAGATATATCTTCGGTAGATTGGCTTAAATAGTAACTGAAAATAATAACAGATTATGTACCATTCATTACATAATTAGTAAAAGACCGCATTAAAGCACCCGTGTCATTTAATAAATTCCTTGATTTTGTTACAACACTCGATTAACGAAACACATCATTATCATCCGTGTATAATAATATTAGATAATAATATTTAGCAGCAAGTAAATATATAAATCATAATTAGTGTTTATTTTCGTAACATACCTTCGGATTTTATGATATATAAGCCACATATTAGTTATCATAAACAGCTTTCACATAATAACAATTAAATGCTGCAAATATATATAGAGACACAATTAAATACAAATTAATAGATATATATAATAACACTAATACGATAACATCTGAAGAACCATAATAGTATCTGTATTAAGTAATATAAGATGTTGATATACATATACATAAATGGCTTAAATTATTTACTAATAATTGGTCTACTAAAAGCATACAATAAGATTTACGCGAATCATTACATAAATGTAAAGAAATCAAGGAAATAACACATCAAAATATCAGTTTTAATGGTAGAATTGTAGTAAATATAAAGGAAAATACATACGCTGATGTTATATTAACAGTAAATATACCTGTAAATACTATTTAAACACCTTTCATAACGAATATATCATAATTACGATAAGATTATAGAAAAGATGGTATTGAATAAAAAATATTTAAATATTTAAATAGAGAACCTGGATATAAACTAGGATCAGATGAAAAGTTACCAAAATATCTTACATAATAAGATGTTGATATTATGAAGCTATTTTAATTGAAAGCAACATAAGATAACATAAGAAAACTACTAATATGGAAGATAATACTAACAAAGGTAGGATATTCGCATATAAACGTCAATTATGACCCTGGTTTTGCATTTCCGTAGGAATTACTTAAATATTGCAATGTAACAGTCCCAGATCAATAAAATTACAAATAACATATAAACTATGGTGTATAAATACGCAATGATAATGACTAAGATATTGTAACAGGTGAACCTTTTCCATTTGGAATATAATAACATTCCGGTGTATCGTATTTAGATGATAAATAATATGAATATATCTTCAAATAAGATGATAATATACACTAGAATTATTATAAAAAATTCATATACAATATGACATAATTAACCCCTACGATGATGGAACAAGATATTAATGATGATAATATTGGGTATCATAACACAGGAGATTATAAATAGATGATTATAAGTATTTATAATAAGCACTTAAACGAAAGATCCTACAAGGTTACTACTTAAACAGTGGAAATTTAGAATAATAAAATAATAAAAATATAACCGAATAATAATGAGGCTGAAGATAGTGAAGATAATAAAAAGTTATAATAGGTGTTATAAAACATGTTGGTTGATCTAAAAAAAACATATACATTACCAACTAATAAACGTGCTCTCGAAGACATATTTAATAACGTTATTTTAACATTTATGCGTGAAGGATTAAGACGTATATAATACAATACATCATCAATAGTTAAAAATATTGATTAAACTGGAGAATAATATTCTGCATTAATTAAAGAATGGTTAAAGATTGGATAATATATTATACCTAGAGACACTGAAATATAGATTAATGATAATAATGTAGGTGATTATCATAGAGAAAATTATACGAAAAAATATATATAGAGTTAATATATGAATTCAGGAACAGTATATTACATAAAAACATTATAACCATTCACCATAGATGAAAATTATACTTTAAAAGATCCTATAATTGCATAAATTATAAGTGATATGTAAGGTACAGCTGCAAATACAATAGGAGACTTAAAAATATATGATAAAAATACATAATAAATAAAAACTATGACAGGTGATCTAAGAATAACATTGGGTAATGATATTTTGATGATGAATACTGTTCTAGCATTATATCATCCACCATATGAAGGATAATATGATGTAGATACATAAAGAAGATACTTGTTTGATATAGATAATGTTATATAAGATTTAACATCTTTATAGTTACGATTACGTGTTTCAAATGATGTACAAATAAAAAGACTTCTTTCGGTAGTAGATACATTTATAAATACAAGTCAACTTTTCGTATCATAAGCAATTAAAACCTTCAATATACCACGCGTATTTTAAAATCATTATGAAACTGATAGATTAATACGGTCATAATACCTGTTTCTATAACATGATATAGGTATAATAAGAGGAAAAGACAACAACTATGAAAACGAATATAAAAAAATAAATACTTTCTCCGATATATTACTTAATGTAGAACCTAGATATGTAGCTATATACTTAAAATAGTTATATCCTATGTTATAAATTGATATAAAACTACAGTATTAACACTAAGATATACTCATATAAACATGGTAGTTTATAAATAGAATGAAACAATACATTGGAGGAAATGGAGATGAAAATCTATATAAAAAGTATAAGAAATTGTTCTACGCGTCGTTTACAACATTACATACTAAGCTTTTGTTCATAAAATATCGTACTAATAATGCTATATTAGGTGAAGATCATTATTTCTATCATAATGATGATTTATAGATATATGTACGTGATTTTAAAATGAATACTACCGCTGTAATTAATGATACGGTTATACATGATGTAAGAGCTAGAGAAGAGCAATTATATAATAACAAATTACGTTCTACAATGATATAACACATAAATTATTAAACAGCATATAAAAACTAAAATAAAGGATATTATACGTTAAACACAGATGTTGATATAATATAACTAGTAAATGTTAAACCAAATGATTAATTAGTTAATATAGCTAGTCAATTCTTCATGTTTTAAATAGGTCCTGGATCAGGATAACCATACGCAACATTATAACCATAGGCATAATTTATATTGTCATTGTTATTATAAATGGGTGCTACACCCGATTATATATAAACATTTGCATCTAATATATCAATAGAACCATAAATATACGATATGTAACATAAAGAATAAGCAAATTCTTTCATTGAATTAATAAATCGTGAGTATAATCCTAATCCTCTCCGCAGTATATATCTTGATTAAATGATAATAAATACAGGCATAACAATAAATAATTAAGAACCACTTAACAGATAAAATCTCTTGTATTTGATCAATAGAAATTAACATAAATATGAAAGAAATGATGATAGGTATGAACATCCTAAAGATACTCCTAATATGTTACTATAAATGACCGTACCATGGAAACAAAGTATATAAACTGGTGCATAATTTATACATTCCATATTATTTAACGAAATGAAGCCTATATCTATAGACACATCGTAATTATAATATGCTAATAATCCAATATATACATAATATTATAACATAATAACATAGAACAAGTCGAACAAAATTACAGATGCTATCTAAATTAATACTATACGTAATATTTTCAGTAGATACAAAAATACACATATAAATGATATAAATAATATAATATCTTAAATTGATAATACCGACTAAAATTTACATGATTCTATATTAGGATTCTTGAATGGTGGTTAAATAAATAGTATAACATTTAAAAATCACATAGATAAAGTCATCGTATTATAACACTTTGATGTATGGACATGTGGTTTATTAAAATTACTTAAAATTAATCCTATTAATCCTATAACTTTACTAGCGAAAACATCACCATATCCACACATAAATATGTTAGCCATATATACTATCAAATATATTACTGATATGATAAGTGGACACATACATAATATAGATACATAATCAATGATAAATAACACAATAGATAAAATGGTATAATAATTATAAGGCTAATATGATACTTCTTTCATACGTAGTTATCTAATATAAAACGAAAGAAAACCACTTGATGATGGCGAAGAGTTAAAAGACCGGCGAAATAAACTAGATAATAATAATATATCACTAGATATAGAAAAAATACGTTAGAATTATCTGAAATTACTAGTAGCTAAGCATTTCTCCAATGGTAGAAAGATATAAAATACATAAGAAGTTGAATAAATTCTAATGTCGTTATTTATTAATCCCATTAATGATAATAATAACAATAATAATAATAATGATATTTTATATGATATGTTAAAAACTGCATTAACAGACAATTATAATAATATAAAACCATAATACAAAAGATACTTTGAAAATAACGCATATACACTTATAAATGCTACATAATCAGATAATAATACAGATAATAATACAGTTACAGCAACATATAATACAAATTTAGATAACTAAATATCAGAATTTAAGAACATTAACATGTTACATAATGTATATGAGATCTTTCGTGAATTAACTATGTTTTGTGCTGAGAAAATATACCAAATCAGCTAAACTGATAAAACATACATATATAAAGGATATCATGTTAATGTAGATGCTAATTAGAATATATTTATAGCATATAATGATAAATAACTCATGTAATCTCTCAATTACAGATTATTATCTATGAAAGAGTGATTGAATGAAGTTAAATACCGTTTTTACTTGTTTACTCGTTTTTTTCATTGTTTTTCACTCTTTTTTCATACATATAACATAAATATGAATATAAACATAGTAAAATCCACTATTAATAATAAATTAGAAGTATATGATGGTAGCTAATTAATAGCTAGATAATATACTGTTAAAGAGTTATTTGTACGAAAGAATATATGTCCTATAACATTTTTATCTCCAACTTCTGGTGGTAAAACTACATTATGTACAGATATTTTTGCATAATGTTTATAAGAATCTTAACACCCATTTACTAATATGGTATATATAACATCAACATATTCCTCGTATAACAATCGAAATTTATAAAATATAGTATTACCTGAGTTAGCACCTAATGTAACAACACCATAATAATTAGCAGAAATATTATCTACGATAAATTCAGTGATATCAACTACAAGTGATATAACTAATACAATAACTAATATAGATACAGAGATAGATATGTTATATAGTCCTGAAGAAAGAAATATGATATAAACATAAGTTATAGATGTTATATATTAGTAAATTAAGACAGAATATCCTGCAGAAACACTAATAAATGTATGTTTCTAGGGTAATAATACAGAATATGCCTAAAAAATACACGAAATATTCAACAATATAGATATTAATAATTTTATAACACAATGGAGTAATCATTATGAGTATTTCAAGACAAAACTAATAAATGTAGACGTACCTGGGTAACAATTTGGACTATCTGATTCGGTAAATTCAATAGCTTATTTTAATTAATTCTCTACATATTGTGGTAATATGTTAAATTAGTTAAATAATTATAAGAGATAATTAGTATAGAATGTGTATATGAAACAATATAAAAACATAGCAGAAAAAAGACCTGTTGAATTATAAACGTCATAAAACACATATTTTAGATAGGGTTCACACGCGAATAAAGAAATAAATAATATATTCAATAAAGGTACTGAATAAGATAGATTTTGTATAATACTTGATGATGTATCTGATAGTTTAACCTCGTTATTATCAGGTGGTAGATCATAAAAATCAGTTGATGTTAAAACTAATTTCACTAATATATATACGAAAGGAAGACATTTTGGTACTATTGTTATGTCAATACATTCTATGAATATAATAGATCCATAAATAAAATCATATATTGGTATCATGATATTAGGATAAGGCACTGCTGATTAATTTAATAATTAACATAATGTGACAGTTTCATAAAAAGAATCAGAGATATTAACAAGATTATAGTAAAAAATTACATAACATAATTAAAATACTAATTCATTCTTATAATTAGTTGTCTTCATTAATGATTAATTTAGTCTAGATGGGTTAAGATTTTCATTGGTAGAAGCTGAATATAAACAATCTGTATAATTTCAGGTATAATTATATAAAAATAACCCATATTTATACAAGATAGCAACTACAAGATTCCCTGAAATACATAAATAATAGCAAAAATCATTACTATCTGGTGATATTATTAACGTAGATACTATAAGACCTGAATAAGATGACATATCAATGGATCATATGAGTGTATAAAATGGAGATGAAAATAGTGATGAATATTATGAAGAAGAAGCTGAAGATAATGATGAATGTGAAGAAATCGAGGACTGAAATATGTTTTTTTCCCTCGTTATTTTTTGAAGTTATTTTTTGAAGTTAAGTAACTGAGTGTGTAATCAGAGTGTGTAATCAGAGTGTGTAATTGAGGTAGTAAAATCACGTTTGAAAAAAGAATTTAAACCAGGTTGAAATATTAATATATATTATAATATACACTCCATATGTCAACACAGTTAGTTACGTATTAAATAACAACCATATTAATAATCATAGTGTTAATCATAGTGTTAATACTGTTTTGTAATATAAAACAAAACCGTAGATAAACATATATAAATGTAGCTAGGATAAATACCTTATAATTGAAACTTAATAAACTTATTCGAGATAATAATCTACCTATACCACTAATAGAAACATATATGACAGTACCAATTACATCATTAGAAGAATCGAAGAAAATAATCAAGGCAAATATAAATAAATAACCTGTTCCAACTGAAGGTGTTATTTCACTTATACGATAACTATAACATACAAAATAATAACTTATGTTATAACATTAAAATTAAAGTTCAATGATATTAGGGCAAATAGTTATGTTTCTTCCGCTGGTATATAACAAAATACCAGGACGTACGGATAACACATCTGGATTTCTATTCAATGGTGTAAGATATTAAAGAATTATTGCTGGAAATACAGTTAATAAAGATAATTAACAAATAAAGGCTATGATGTATGGTGTAAATGCTAATAAATTCCCAAATCTTAACAATAAACAACTAGTATGTTAAGATACAGTGATTTTAGGTGAAAGAAACAAAAATAATCCACAATCACATGATGAAATGATGTTTGACATAGTAAAATAACCTAATATATACCCATATTAGTAATTATAGAAGGATAATATAAGTAAATTTGATTTTAGTAATATAATAGGGTAACATACACATATATTATATGATGTTTTTAGCAGAAGAACATCTACATAACCAACTGTAGGTGCTGATACGAGAAGAAATAATAATTGTGCCTTCGATAGAAATCTTACTAATAGAACATAATATACAATAGATACTAAATAAACATAATTACCTAATCTAAGTTCACCATCTCAAAGTGTTATATTATGTATGGTTATAGGATTCATATGATATATATATATATAATATATGTTTTTTGTACAAAAATATGATATCTCTCGTTGATACATCTGTTGTATATACTTATAATTATATAAAACGTTTATTTTAAGGTATATTACTATGTTAACAAGCATATGATAATGACACGAGGAAACTTAAAAAAGAATACATTGGTGTAAAATTCAATGAAAAAACACCATTAGTTGATCTGAAATATCATCTAACTGATGGATAATATGATACTACTATTTCGATGTATAATGGAAATTAACACGAAGATGAAGACGAAGAAAGATGGCCTGATTATATCGATTATTTCGATAATATGCATGTCACAATATATAACGTATATAACAATATATGTACATCTCATAAAGAAAACATAGAAAAAATATATGAATATATAGATAATTACCTTAGTAATTAAATTATTGATAAATACACCGTGATATTAAATAATACAATATAACATTAAAACAACATTATATTAGGTTAATTATTATAAAATGATATCATGTATTAAGCATAATCACCTAACATGGAATAATACAATAATAACAATAATAACAACAATAATAACAAAATATACACACTCAATCCAGTATAATAATAATAACATTAACATAAAGACATGTTAAATCAATTATTATACCTTAATACCAAAAATTAATTATCACCACATGATATTATAACGCATCTATATACTCCGTTTTATGCTATGTCAACAATACAAAATATAACATATTTGTTAAACGAAGAGAGTGAATTTATATAAGATTTTGCATATCCTTCAAACATATATACATATGTGAGAGGATAATTAGAGTATAAACTAGGGTAATAATCAAGTATCAATATCAATTAATATGATATGTGGTCATAATATTATAGACATCCTAATTCTGAGATTTTAATGTTATAATACAACAAAATTACGCATTATATACACATTATATACACAAAAGACCTACTTTTAGATGATTTCATGGTATTTAACAATATACATACATATGAAAATAAATCAGTATTCCATGTGTTAAACTTATATACTGAAAACACGGTAATGTCTTAGAGATTTTTACCTAAATTATTACCTGCAATACATAACAAAGAATATACATATGTATATTATTCTCATAATACTAACTAATTAGCTGCTTTCATACACATATATCATTAAAAATAATAACATACTAATATAAATAATCCAACATATATTTCATAGCCAAATATACATGTACAATAATACATATCATAAATTTAACGATGTTTAGATGATAAGTAATATTTAACCGATTATATTACTAAGTTTCTTAACTATAATAACCCAATTATGGTAGAATTGAAAGATAATATCATAGTATTTACATTTGATGGTAAGAATGTAGCTATTAAATACGGTGATTCAACAGAATAAACCCGAAATATATTAGCATTGAAATATAGAGAATTTCAATTAAGCGGAAAGAAACTAACATGTTATAATGTCATAGAATAACCATAATAATAATAAAATATAGCTATATATTAAAGAAATCCCTAGAATGATAACACATTTACATCACTAGAAGCATGTCTTTCATATATAATACGTTGAACATAATTAATATGTGTTTTTTGTACAAAAATATGATATCTCTCGTTGATACATCTGTTATATACTCATTTTCATATATTAAACATCTATTTTAAGGTATATTACTATGTTAACAAGCATATGATAATGACACGAGGAAACTTAAAAAAGAATACATTGGTGTAAAATTCAATGAAAAAACACCACTTAATATGAAATATCATCTAATTGATGGATAATATGATACTACTATCTCAATATATGATAACGAAGATGATAACGAAGATGATAACGAAGATGTAGATAGAGATGTAAATAGGACTAATACCCATGATTATTACTGTAATATGCATATTATAATATATAACGTATATAATAATATATGTACATCTCACAAAGATAATATGATAGAAATACATGAATATATAACTAATTTTGTAAAAAATCGAACTTATATATAAGATGATTACAATACATATACATTCAATTCAGTATATTAATAATACACACATAATATAGTTAATAAACATGATTTAACAGATGATATGCTTGATATCAGACTTATGGATATATACATACCATTTTATACTATGTCAACAATACAAAATATAACATATTTGTTAAACGAAGAGAGTGAATTTATATAAGATTTTGCATATCCTTCAAACATATATACATACGTGAGAGGATAATTAGAGTATAAACTAGGGTAATAATCAAGTATCAATATCAATTAATATGGTATGTGGTCATAATATTATAGACATCCTAATTCTGAGATTTTAATGTTATAATACGGTTGTGTAATGCATTATATACACATTATATACACCAGAGACCTACTTTTAGATGATTTCACGGTATTTAACAATATAATAATATATAACTATAAATATAAAGATAATAAATCAGTATTCCATGTGTTAAACTTATATACTGAAAACACGGTAATGTCTTAGAGATTTTTACCTAAATTATTACCTTCACCGCGTAATAATATACGTGGATTAGAATATGTATATTATTCTCATAATACTGACTAATTAGCTGCTTTCATACATATACGTCATTAAAAATAATATAGTTATGATATAAATAATCCAACATATATTTCATAGCCAAATATACATGTACCATAATACATACCATAAATTTAACGATGTTTAGACGATGTTTATTATATGTACGCATATATGTCTATGTTTTTCAAAATGGATATAGCTGCTAATGTTAGTATATAGAGTATTGTAGCATAAAGTAATAATATTATAGTTATTAAAGTAAATGAAATTAATGATAATTACGTAGCTATTAAATACGGTGATTTAACAGAATAAACACACCAAGATAAAAAAACAGTGGCTGAACTTAAATAAAGACTATAAATAAAAAAACGAAAGAAGATTAGATGGTGTTATATCATAAAATAACCTGAAGAATGGTAAAATATAGGTGTATATTAAGAATAATCAGATGATGATGATATATTTACATCACTAGAGTCATACATGTCGTTTATACGTTGAACATAATTAATATGTGTTTTTTTGTGTGAAAACTTATGATATCTCTCGTTGATACACCTGTTATATATGAAAATGAATACACTAAACGCCTATTTTAAGGTATATTACTATGTTAATAAGAAACATATGATAATGACACGAGAAAACTTAAAAAAGAATATAATATGGGTATAAAATTCAATGAAAAAACACCGTTTAATCTAAAATATCATCTAAATGATACATATCATGGTACTATCTCGATGTTTAATAACGAAGATGAAAATTAAGATAGAAATTAAGATAGAAATTAAGATAGATATAGGCTTAATACACATGATTATTAATGTAATATGCATATTATAATATATAACGTATATAATACTATATGTACATCTCATAAAGAAAACGTAGAGAAAATATACGAGTATATGATTAATCATTACTATATACATAAACAAATAATATATCAACATTAAATAGAAAACATCAAAGATATTAAAGATATTAAAGATATTAAAGATATTATATCAAAACACTATATATTACCAAATAACATAATAGATTTATATACTCCGTTTTATGCTATGTCAACAATACAAAATATAACATATTTGTTAAACGAAGAGAGTGAATTTATATAAGATTTTGCATATCCTTCAAA
>JGI990J12352_1000037_pt1 | contig 26066 bp, 43 predicted proteins | sample Intmic4MA4BA4MSA_FD_12352 | JGI IMG/M metagenome (IMG submission 12352) | reverse complement strand
GTCTTGTGAAATTTTTTCAAAAATTTCTTTTCTCATGGGGTTATTCCTCCAGAATTTGAATTCGCCTTTTGGCAAAAAAGAAAACATCGTGGAGCGAGTGGTGTTGTCAACGACCAAGGAATAAAATATACTAAATGGCAAGTAAAAGAGCTAGGCGCAAACCTAACTCTTTGTTAAACTTCTCTTACAATTCTGTCGTATATTTTTTCCCGTTGACAACGCTACTCGCTCCACGATACACCACAAAAGCCAAAAGACGAATTCTAGAGGATAGAGCAATATCCTTGTTTAATGAATGAATATATTTTAAGAATCTCATTGTTCTTTTTTCGATAAATTGTTATTGCAGCTCTGACAATTTATTATTATACCTACGCTGAACTTCACTATACCTACGCTGAATTTCATTATCACAAATACAAAAAAAGTTTCAAAAAGTAGTGGCAAAAGTAGTGGCACTTTTTTCTTGTGAAATTTGCTATACGCAGTAAATGGAAAAAATCATGCGAAAATAGTGATAAAACAGCCATTTTACCCCTTTTTTAGTGGATTTTAACTGTTTTTTATGTTATCCTATACCTATGAATGGTAAGAGTAACAGCTTGATACATTGGTTTCCGGGGCATATTATCAGTAAAACAGGGCTGAAAATTGACGAAAAGGGCAGGATTTTAGCGTAAATCTGCCCTTTTTTGTGTCGAATTAAAAATGATTGTGTCAAAAGTGGGTGCCATTTTGGGTGCCATTTTCCTAGCAAATTCCCCCTATAATAGGGCGGTTTTTAGGGGGGATTTACTAAAATTAACTTTTTGCTCTTGTTTGCATCGAAACACTTTTCAACTTTAATTCTCACGTTCGAACTTGCTTGCCCATTCTTGCGATACTTTTTGCTCATAATCGGTAACATGAGTATATACCCGTTTAGCCATTGTATCATCGCACCAGCCAAACCAGCGGAAATAAACACCGGACGGAATGCCCGCATCTTTGAAGCTTGTGGCGCAAGTATGACGGAAATCTTTGAGCGTAAAGTCTATATTCGTGTCAGCTTTTATCTTTCTGTAGAAGTAGCGGATCATGGGTACTGTGAAATTGAATAAACTCTCATCGCCGTCCCTATCTTTAATCAATCTTTCCAATACAGGCTTGAGCGGCGGCATAATAGGCATAGTGCGGATAGAGAGCTTAGTCTTGGTTCCGTAGATGAAAACCTCATTTGGCATTAAGACCATATCGGCGACGGTTTTACCTTTATGCTTAAGACCGGTTATTATCCGGGGTTCCTCGGCTAGGTTAATATGTTTAACCTTTACATCAATTATCTCGCCGACTCTGCAACCTGTGTAGATGTAGAATTTGATAATATCCCTTTCCGCTTCGTTTGATGCCGCTTCTAAAACACGATTGATTTCGTCCTTTGTTAAGGCTCTGCCGCGTTGACGCTCGTGTTTGACCTTTTCCACCATGTCCATGATGTTAATGCCGCCTGTCCTGTCTTTTGCCTTTGCAAGCGCTAATTTTAAGATAGTGTATACGCCCTCGCAGGTGCGACCTTGTGTCATGGAGTAGAGCCGTTCTTGAATATAGTCCGCTGTTAGGTCTTTGAGTTTTTTATCTTTGAATACTTCCTTAATTTTTCTTATCATGGATTTGTCCATGATAATTGTATTTTCAGACAATTCTTTGCTTTCTAGCTTAGGCATCCTAAAAACTGTATGCCATTGATCAAGCCAAGCGAATAGGGTAAGCTCCTTGTCTTTTTTAACTCTCTTTTTCTTTATCTCGTTTGCGGTTTTCTTTACTTTATCATAAACAAATTTTTTATCAAATCGGCAGGCAACGGTTTTTCTGTGCACGCGCCCGACCCATCTGCCATCATTACGCTGAAAAAGTGAACAGCCTTTAGGGACATAAAATGCCATATCTTCGTTACCTCCTTCGTTAGATTTTTTTGGTGTTTCATTTTGAGTAAAAATGTGCGGGATATGCAAAAGTAGCGAGCTAACCTTGTCGGTAAGTTCGGCTATTTTTTCATCCCGCACCGCAAGCTGTCCCGTCTGGGCGGCAATCAACTGCGTTTGCACGGTTATTAGATTTTTTAACTCAATATCGCTCAATCTTTAACTCTCAATTTTATGTTGTTCAAACTGGTAATTTATCCTTCAACTCCTCTAGTAGCGAAATAATATCTTGCATGGAGCTATTGTCTTGGTAGGTGATAGGGTTAAGCTCGTTTATGCCGGCTCGACCGAGCAAGAATTCGCTTACCGCAATGCGGGCTTTGTCACTTATGTGTTCAAAGACTTTTAAGTAACGCATAGTTGTTCGTTGGTCGGTGTGGTTGAGCATGTACTGCGCCTTAGTTATAAAATTTTGATCTATCTTTGTTTTGTCTACGGACGCCGCTATGCTTAAGAAGCTGTGCCGCATGGTGTGGGCTCCCAAATTGTAGGGTAGGTTTAACTTTTTGCCGACAGTATCGAAAATGCGCCAGCGGTGCTCTTTTTTTAACGGCTCTTTGCTTTTAGCGCTAGGAAATAAATAATCCTCGTAATCAAGCGTCTTGTCCAAAGAGTCGCAATATTTGATTAGAGCATTCTGCACAGATTCAGTAATCAGTATATTGTTGAGCTTGCCAGTCTTCTTCTCAATGATTTTAAGCCTCGGGCGGAACGATCCGTCGGTATCAAGCAGGTGGCGTATTTTTAAGATGCAGACATCCGAAGCACGGATTCCAAAGCTTACGCCGATTGTCCACAGCGCCCAGTTGCGCACCCGAAGGTTCTCTCGTCCTGTATTTAGGAAATATTTTTGTATGGCGCTAAAGTCATCGTAAGATCTAATTGAATCTGCAGCTTGTGCTTTTGGTTTTCCGTCAGATTTGAATTCGGAGTAGGGGATGTGTTCTTTTTTAGCTTTTTGATTGACTGCCTTAATTGGTACTTGCATGGGAATTGGAATAGGAATGATTATTTTAGGTAAGTGTTGCATAGTGGTATTTCTCCTGTTGAAAATGGTAAAGCCTGTGGGCACAAGAAAATGCAGTTCGTACCACATATCTTTTAGCACAAACGAAAGGCAAGAATTGTTTGCAACTTGGTTTTCAGGCAACCTCAAAAAATTCTAATATTTCTTGCACATCAGTAATCGCATCGTACACAACATCTGAAATTGAGTCAATGCAGATTGTGCAAACTAGACTACCTTGCAGCGTTTCAAGTAATTTTTGAAGCCTATTTTGAAATAAGTCTTTATATGTGCTGTTGTCGCTGACAACCCATATGACGCCGCCGTATTTGCCTTGTGTTATTTCTACAAGGCCTTGACTTTGCATTTCTTGCACGTGATTGTGGACAGTGTCCTTGTTTGCGCCGACTTCAACTGCCAAATGTCGTATAGAAATTTTCTTCCTATTTAGCAGAGTTTTTATAAGAGCGTACGCGGTGGTTACAGAGCTTGCCATGAATAGATACTCCTTTGCTTTGGTGCGCTTTAATTGTAGAAAACTCATGTCATAGTCTTTTGGGACATTAAAAAAATATCTACAATTATTTTGTCTGTTGTTGACGATTGTGTAGTGAAAAACTATATAAATAGGCATTATAAAGCTTGTATAGCTATATTTGCCAATTACATTATACCAAAAAAAGGAGTGATTTCTGTAGTTTTTTGTCGCTAAATTTGTAGTTAAGTATGGTTATGATTAAGAGAGAGTTTGCTTTCTTTTGCCGCTAACTCTACACAAGACCAATATTCATAAAAGTAGTGCTCGCACCGGTTTATGTTTAATCGAGTTTGTTCAGCGACATCGCTTGCCGTTTCCTCGTCACATTCATATTTAGACAAAACATCCTCTACGGTATGAGCATGTAGGATGTCGTAATAAAGGTTTTGTTCTTCTTGGCTAAATTGATTAATGCGTACTCTCTTGGACATATTATTTTTTTCTCCTTTTTATCTTCAATGCATTGTTGTTTGACCGGCTCTGCATTTTTGCAATTGACATGATTGGAGCCAGTTTCAATTATGTGTTGTTCTAGTTTAGGTTATTGCACACTTTAGAGTAGAATAAGTCTGCAACAATGCCTAGGGTGTCCCAAGTAACACCTATTGTGGCATCATGCTTGTTTTTAATTATTTCTAGTACATTCATAGCTTGTTTGTCTGTTAGGTCTGGCCGCGCAAGCTGCACATCTTCTATGCTCCAAATGATGGCTATTTGTCTTTCAGGGTCAAATTCAGGTATCATATTATTTTTTCACCTTAGGAAATATTTCGATATAAACTTTTCCATTCTCTACACCTAGCATAACCTCATCGTCTTTGCTGAGTTCGTTGATTATTTTAGGGGCACACTTATAAATAACTAAGCCGGTACGGCAATGGCTTGGTTCGTCCGTATAGCCGAATCCAATAATCAACTCACTTGTTTCTTCGCTTAACTCTAATAACTTAAGAAGTAAGTCTTTTTCCTTTTGTGTGTATGTTTTTTTCATAATGGTATCCTCGTTTTAGGCTATAGGCAAAATCTTTTTAACAAAGGCAAGTAGCTCCCAAGTTGCGATTTTGCTAAGCTCTTGTGCGCAAAGTAGAATGTTGATTTGATATGATGCGGTTATAATAGGGGTGCCGCCTTTTGCTGTGATAGTCTTTTCATCTTCAATGCACTGTTGTTTGGCCGACTCAACATTTTCGTCATCGAAATGATTGGAACCAGTCTCAATCATGTGCTGTAGCCCCATACGGAAGGGGACATGGCCGTACTTTTGATAAACAGCATCAATTTCGGGGAAGCGTGGTTTTTTTGTGGGCATAATTTTTTCTCCTTTTATTTAAGCACTAAGTTTATCATAGATTTTTTTGAATTTTGGGTATTGCAGGGCAAACGCTGGTGTAATGAAGGTTTCGCCGAGAATCTTCTGCGTTATGGTGTTTTGTTGCATAACTACAGCGGGCACACCAGCAAAAGCCAGTTGCAGATAACACATGTTGACACAGTTTTTATCTATATCATTAACAACCATCAAAATGCTATCGGCATAGTTTACTTTTTTTTCTGCTAATTCCGCTAACATCGCCAGCAAAAGTCCGCCGCTACCGCAGGCTGGGTCGTTGATTGTTGTTACAGGTTTTGATAAGTCCATGCTTGCAAGATTTATATTTGCAATCAGTCTACCAACACTCATGGGTGTAAAATACTGCTGGTTTTGTTTATTGGCTGCACCAATTTCCATATAAATCTCGCCTAGGTAATCGTTGAAGTTATCTATCATGCCGACTAATAATTGTTCTATGTCCGAGCATATCTCTTTGAATTTGGACAAGTAGTTTTCTTTATAACGCTCTAAAATTTCTTGTTGCTTTTGCTTGCGATGCTTAATGTTGTTAAAGTCACACATTAGTGCCCACTTTAATGCATCGTATTCAACAGCGTCGTTAAAAACATTTCTAATGTCGCTTTGGTAGTGAAAGTCGCTAAGCTTTTTGATTATTTCTTTTTGTTTCTCTTGCTGATTTATCATGATAAACTCCTTTACGCAGTACGCCTTACGCCGCCATTTATAGGCCTAAAGCCTATGGTGCCAAATTCAGAGCAGCATGGATCGTCTTTGTTCCAAACATAACAAAGTGACAGTCCTTGGCGAATATCCTCGAGATCTCTTTTCCACTCTTCTTTGTAATCACTAACAAAAAAGAGTGAGAGGCAATCGCCAAATTCCAACCGAGATAATTCCGCATGGTAAACAAGCGCATTATTTTTTTCTTCAAACTTTTGAATAAACTCAACCCATGTAGGATGATTGGATACCCAAAATAAAATGCCATTTAACTCTGAATAGTAAACGACATTTTCATTCTCAAAATCGGTGATGATATTCGGCAGAAGATCTAATAGCTTCATGCGTTTTAAGGCTTCTTTTTTCTTGAGCTGTAGGTTAATTTTCATATTGTGTTTTATCCTCTCTGTAATTAAAGTTTTCTAACTCTTCGGCTAAGATTCCATTTGCTAGCAAATAATCTTTAGCGTCTTGAATACTATCAAATACGATTAAATTGTTGGCGCTGTCTAGTAAGTACTCTTCACCGTTTAGCGCAGTGCCACTAATTGGTCGCCCCACAATAATGTGTTGCTTAATAATTTCGCCATCTCGGTTATAGTTTCTTTGGCACCCGGCGCACTCATTTTCTTTGGCGTCCATATAAACCCTAGTGCCACATTTACAAGTAAAAAAGGGATTGTGGCAAATTTGTGTTATGCCTGACAACCCCTCGGTTACTGTGCTGCAATTTGGGCAGATTTGCTTGTAGTTAAGATTATCTACATCCCAACTGTGATCACAAACGTAGCAAAATAATTCGTTGCCCTCAAAATTCTTATACATTGTTGCTTTCTCCTTCAAAATAGTTCTTTATAAATTGTGTGCCGATACGCTCGGCATAAGCTTGCACATAACCCTCTTCTTCGGTTGTCTTAAACTGCAATAGTTCATTTTCCGTTACAGCCTGATTATCTATGCCGTCTGCCCAAATGCCGTAAATTGCTTTAGCCGCTTCACACAATTGCTCGTAGTCTAAAGATTTACAGACATCTAGCTTACTTAGTACGTAAATGATTTTCATGTCATTGTAGGAATATTCGGCAGTGTATGCTTCAAAATCACGGAGCTGCTCTTTTGTTTTTCTAATTAAGTCATTTGTTGCTTCTGCTAGCTGAAAGTTAATTCCGCCTGTGCATGTGCCGCATAATATCATGGTGCACATATTGCAAATCGGCATACGATGACCGCATTGCATACAATGAATCATATGACCGTCTCTATCAAAGTTCCAGTCAAAAACATTTTCAAAGCCACATTCGCCGCACATCTCGGCAATGCCTTCAAGTTTATTATTCATATCAATTTACTCCTTGCAGATATTAAGGCTAGTTCAAGTTTTTGTTTTGTTATTTTTTGATAATGAGCAATAGAACAACTGACAAAACATTTGTCTATTTTGGAATATCGTTGCACCAAGTCATTGAGAACATTAGCGTCAGCGACACTCCAAATTTTATCGTTGCTATAATCCATCAATATGGCAAACAGCTTAGCCCTAAAGGTCTTTTTTTGGTTGTGCCCAATTTTCTCTCTATTCATGAATCACCCCGTATATGTCATCGGCAAAGTAACGGTTGGCAAAGATGTTGAAAATAGCGGTGCACTTGATGCCGGTTTGTGTTTCTACAAAATAAGTTGTGCGACCGTTTTCTGTCTTTTGGTCATAGATAGTTACTTGCTCTTCGACACCGTTTTTGCTGGCAAGTTTTGCTGTTACTGTTATTTGTTCCATTGTAGTTTTCCTTTATATTGTCGTTAGTGATTTTAACTTTTTCATGTTGTATATTCGTCACCCTTCATGGAATTAGTTGCATCGTTGATAAAATCATAAATTTCACTATAAGTGCCGATAGCATAATATTCTATTTTCAAGAACTGCCAATAAAGATCGTCAATAACGCTAATGCCGCTATCCAAGAGAGCTTCGATAACATCGTCTTCGAAATACTCCGCATCCTCAAAGAAATTTCGCAGGGAAGTGTAGAAGTTGATTTTGAAAGAGTTGTTAAAAATATCCTCGCTAGGTTTTTGTAGCTCTGCGTCCTTGAACGCATTGAAACAAGTAAACGCATTATCCTTAACAACGTCTAGTTTTTGTTTGGATGTTTGCATTTAATCTTCCTCCATACAATCCTCAATCGATTCGATTGAAAAATCTAAGAAAAGTGCTTTAGAGTTTTTTGGATAAATTATAATGTCACCGGCATCGTTATAGCTTGTTTCACCGTCTATCTCGTCAAAATCAGCATCGGCAATGATATACATGTTTACTTTTTTAATTATTTGTTTTTCTTCTTCCATAAGGTCTCCTTTATAAAAGGCCGCACATTGGCGGCCTTAGTTTTCTTCTTCGTCATAGCAGTCGGAGCAACGCGGTTTTTTTTCTTCGCCGTTATCACAATCCTTGCAAATGACATTGTTGCATTTGGTGCATTTGAGTAGACAATGTTCGCAAACAACATCCAAACAATTTCCACATTCATGCTCAGGAATTTGGTCATCGCAAGTAGGGCAGAGGGGCTCATCGCTGACAATGCCGCTGTTAGTGCCATAGTGCAAGCCGACCCACCCATATAGCAATCCTTCTTCAAACCACAATAAATCATTGAGAGTGGTTTCGTCGATGCCGTCAGGGTAGAGGTCTTCTAAAACACATTCGAGCGTGCCAATCTTATCAAGCTCCTCAAGCGTATTCCAAGTGTCGATGGCACCCGACCAAGGCTCAAAATCCTCAAACGCATAACTTCTGTTAATTTCCATACCGTTCTCCTTCTAATAATTGAGTGAAACAACTCTACCATCGCCAAGCTCAATATAATTTCCATCTTCAATCAAATCTTCTCCGAATGCTTCAAAATCAAAATAACGCTCGGAAATATTGTTTTTGCTTATTATATCTAAGGCGTAAGCCTCTTCGTATCCGCAGTCGTATACGCTGCCAAAGATATAACTTACAATACTTCTGTCTTGATATCCAAGCCCATATTCATAAAAGATTTTTTCGATATCCTCCTCGCTTAGACGATATTTGTCCATTAAAAACTCTTTTTCGCGTTCTTGTATTTTTTCAAAAAAGACCTGAGCATCATCGCTGCACAGCTTGTCAAAAACATCCTGAATGGATTCTCCGAGTGCTATGCCTACTTGGTATCTATCATCACCCTTTTTGATACCGTAACCAAGTTCGCCAATAGCTTTATTGAAAGCAAGCAGTCTCTGGTATTCCTGTTTGGTTAGCACGGTTTCAATTTCGCCATAGGGGAGATAGCTGCTGTTAGAATAACAGGCGCCGTGTAATATAAGGCTTCCGAAATAATGGTCGCACTCAAATCTCAAACGAGGCTCGATGTAAGCGCAGCAATCTCTATCATCATTGTCTTTTTGTCTATAAAGGAATGCTTTATATCCCATAGTAATTTTGCTCCTTGTTAATATTTTCTAAATTGATCTTCGTAGCAGCTAATCTCTAGTCCGCTAGATAGCTCCACCGTCCAATAGGGGAAGCAGTAGCTAATGAGAGTGCCAGTGCTATATCCCTTATAGGGAGTTAATAAGCGAACGCTGTCTCCGATTTTAAATATGCTCATCTTGGTTTTGGCTCCTTATGTTATTTTTATTTCATCAACACCCCGTAATGCCGCAAGTGTTGAACCGTTGTCCCACTGTATATGCACTCCGCCTGCATCATCTACGAATAGAACAGTACCCTTATCGCCCTTTTTGAGTTTGGGGTATGGGTCGTCCATTTGCACCAGCTCAACTCGTGTGCCGGCTTTGTATTTTGCCTTTGCTTTAGCAAGATCACTTAAACTACTTAAATTCATATTTACTCCTTTTATTTAGCTAACATAGAAAAAATAATCGCCGATGCGGTTTATATCGCCGATATCTGCAATGGTTTCTTTTGTTTGTGCGGTTGTATCAATAGATTCTGCTGCTAATTCGGCAAGCAGTTCTTCCCAAGATAGGAGAGTGGTGAACGGCTCGTCAAGAACTAAGTCTAGCAGTTGCCAAATGTCGCCTGCGTTCTCGCATGCTTTGCATTTTTCATCCAGCCACTCTATGGGCATTAAGTCCTTTTCATCAGCGAGCCTATAAATCAACTCAACCGATAAATAGTCTAAATAACCCATATTGGAATCAAACACCTTGATTCTTTCTTTTTCCTCTTGGTCTCCAAATTCTTCTATGAAGATTGATCCGCCAAATTTTAATTTAATTTCTTTCATGGATAATTTCTCCCATAGCATTTTTCGCTATAATCGCCTAAACAAAATTTATCTTTGCTATGATGCTTCCAAAAATTTTCAAAATTTTTCTTTTGCTGTTACCATGTCTTTACTCCCTTAAGTTGACTTATTGCATTTAGGGCAAAGCACCTTTTCGTCTGCATCGCTGATTTGCTTGCAAGCTGTGCAAAACATTTCGTTGCACTTGATATTCTTACAGCTATAAATAACTGCACCAGTCTTAGCACTCGTGCAGTTTTGCATCAGGGTCAGTTTCCTCATCGCCTTCTATCCAATACTCTGGCAGGTTTTCGAGTAGGGTATTACGCCAGTCGTGAAGCATTTCTTCGCCACCGAGTTTACGGTAGCGCTTAAAAACATCCGTTGCGGCATAGGCGCACTCTTTGGCAAGCATTACTAGGTCGCTTTGATTAATTTCATGACCTTTATTGCATAAAAACTCAAACAAATCGCCTTCGCTTATTTCCTTTATAATTTGTTGGTGTAGTGTCATTGTATCTCCTTTTTTACTGTCCACGCAGTTTTTTATAAATTATATCTTGAAAACAGTAGTCGTTTGCATAAACCGCACCGCCAAACATATCATGCAGTTCATCAAAAAGCTTATCGTTTTCCTCATATTCTTTTTGAAGTTTTAGTAGCAACTCTAATGCTATTTGTGCTGCGAAATCCCATAGTCCGCCAGCATCTTGCACGTCGTCATCTGGTAGAAGTTTGCAAGTGATTTCAACGTAGTCGCTAATTTTTATGGGCTGTTTTTGTTTATACTTTTCTAAGCATTTTTCGCATGACACCCCAAGTTCGCCCTCAGTCATATCGTCGTAGTATCTAAATTTTTGACTGCATTGATCGCAACAACCATAGTGGTTTTCGAAACACTCGTCACAAATATCATTACTATAAGATTCATGCTTGTACCAATTCTCGCCGTTTATTAATGCCTTTTCGCAGCTAATACATTTCTTGTCTTTCATTAAGGTTTGTTCTCCGCAATTTTCACATTTACTCATATGTTTTCTCCTTTTAGATTAATACTTTTGAGCGTGCAACGGGAACCCACTGCACCACATAGTCGTTCGTTTCGTAGCCGACCCAACCATAACGACCGCCTTCACGGTCAAAGCTAATTTTGTATCCCTTTTCTGCCATGGTGCGCAAGTAGCGTAGCATCTTATGATCAGGCTCATCAGTGGCGGCGGACAGAATTACTTCTTGGCAATCTTCGCACGCAAGGGTGTACTCAAAATTGCCGTCGCCCATGTCGTATTTATCAATTACTATGTCATGGTCGTAGTGATCCCAAATTTTTTGCCCGTCTAAATTCGACGAGACCCAATGTGTTTCCATATTGTATTCTCCTTTTTAAGCAAGCCCAACATATACAAAGTTGGAAACATCATGATCCTCAAAGTAACGAACCAAACCGTCTTTGATGTATTCTTTGTCCCAATCGTTTAACTTTGGGTTGTTCATATCCATAAGAGACCCAGAGCAGGAGAGAGATTCACTTCTGGTTGCACCGCCGCCAAAAGAGTCTATTACAAAGTGGGGATTGTCAAGTTTGCCCATTACAAGATAGCAACCGTACCAATAGCCGATTTCGTCATGCTCAAGCTCGTCAGGGTAATCTGAACAGCTGTCAGTTTCGCCAAAGGCTATTACGGTTCCAAATGGTTGAGCCACAACAATATCGGCGAGCTGGGTGGCGGTCATTCTTTTATGAATCCTGCTTGCTTCCACTAAATGTCGACTGTTTTTAAGCCCTACAATTTCGTTATCAAAATCGATATGATAGACATCGATGTCTGGCGTTTTTATGTTATTAGTGCAACCCTTGATGGAGCAGCTTGCGCCTGAGCTGGGTTGCTCAAAGTCCACATCGTTCTTAAGATCGTAGCCATCTGCACATTTAGAGCAAATGCTTGACCAATAGCCGCAGGCGCCTTCGCCCCATTCGTCAAAAACAAGCCCCAAATAATGCAACTCATTCGGTGACGCTTTGTCTTTTTCCTTAAAGGCTAAGCCGTGCCGAGCAAGTTCTTTCGCCATATCGTGATAAGTGTAGTCGCAGTTATTGTTGGTGTAGTGAATAAGAATTTGCGCTATTTTATCCATGTGTTAACTCCTTGTTATTTTTAATCAAAAAGGGCGGGCTAACTTAGCCCGCCTAGTTGGTGTATATAAACACCTAAATTGCTGTAGACAGCCACAGCGTCGCGAATGTTTTTTTCATGTTGTCTCAAAAAAATATACGGTATGCCACCCTCCGCTACGCATACCGCCATCATCCGACCAACCCTTTCTTCAGTGCCGCGCTAAAGCGTTTTCTGCCCCTCGGATGCCTGTCGCTAAAATTACTTAATGTTAAAATCATTTAACGATTGATATATTTTTTCGTTTGTTACACCTTTCTCCTTAAGCCATTTATAGGCGGCGGGTAGGGAAGCGGCGGATACTATCATCGTGCTATAGCCTTGCTTGTATGTGGCCAGAACACTGAAGCCTTTTTTGAGATTTCTTTTATAGCTCTTTTCGCGATCGATAAGTTCGAAAAGTTTTTGAATAAGCTCCTCGATGTCGGGTTCTATATCAGGGAACCATCGTTCTTGCGGGTTTTCGGTATAGTATTCGACGCAAATTTTTTCTGCCCGTGCTCTATGCTCTTTGCTATCAAAAGCTATTGTAGCTTCGCCCATCATAAAGCTGTCGCTGTAATAGCCCACCTTTTTACCGTTTAAGTAGATGTTGCCCTGTCTGCACGATTCGCCCTCATGCCCTTTAAAGTTGGTGATGTTTTTAATCGTCAATCCTTTGATTTGTGCCATTAGTTTTCTCCTTTTCTTTTAATAATTTCTAGCGCTAACTTTAATCCTTCTTTTTAGTTTGCTTATAGCCTGTGAATTTAGAAAGCAGACATATTCTGTGGAGCAACTTTCGCATTCAACCGAGTAGCCACCGCTAAGATACACAGTTGTGCCGCATTTACATATGGTAAGTTTATTGATGCAGACGTCGGAACTACCACAGCTAGGGCAGTCTAGAGAGGATATGTTTTGCTTTCGCCATGTTGAGTTAGCACCATGTTGGCAGTCGCAACAATAGTGTTCGTATTCGATAATGTGGTTTTTTATCATCTGTTACCTCTAGTTTATACTCCTTATAGTTTTAATAGCTACTAGATATTTTCGTAGCCCGTCGATGTTTGGTCTGCAAGAAACCATTTCATCGTCGTAGTTCCAATGTGCATCATTTAATTCTGCGTCGGAGCCGTTGCAAAGCTCTTTTAGCTTTTCGTTCTCGTCAAATGGCATACCGAGAAGCAAGGTGTCTATTTCTAACCTTAAGTCGTTTTCAATGCTACAAGCGCTAACGGAACATTTGCAATATGGACATTGTTTTGACTCGTTATCTCTAATAAGGTTTTCGAGTTCTGCCATCATGAAATTGTAGATTTTTAGAGCTATAGTGACAGTAGTTTCATGCTCAAAAATATGCTCAAATCGCAGGTCGCTGGTTTCAAAATCTTCTATTCTAAGGCTGTAGTGGTCTTTGTCGTAGTCAATAACAAGCTTTAATCCGTCATTGTCGTAGTTTTTTGAGCGGGCAATGGTTATGGAATTATCTTGCATTACTTTCTTCTTTCGAAAAAGAAAATTCAAAAAATCTCCGCTCTTAATATAAACTTCAATTTCCTTCATTAAGTAACCTCCTCAAATTCAAAGCCTTCATGTAGCCAGCCAGTTGCCTCAGATATTTCATCGGAAAGTAAGTCATTAATGTCGTCGTCCTCAATCGTGCCGACAATCTCGATAAATACTTCTGGAATTGTTTTTTCAAGTTGTTTAAGTTTAATCTCTGCAACGAGATCGTAAATGTATTCTTCATAGGTGCCGCTTAAACTCATTGTCAATCCAACTGCCGCTAGCATCTCATCTAAAATGACAGCGGCACAATCTGTGTCCACATAATGCTTGATGCTGAAGCAACGGAAAGTTCGTATTTCTTGCGTGTCCTCGTTATAGGGGACATAACGCCTATACTCATTGGGCGGCGGCTTTTTACTTAGCAAAACTTCTTTTGTATATTTCCGTGAAATTTCCTTCAGTTGTAAATACTCATGCATGGATATGTCGGCAGGGATATAAGATTCGCAGTTAGTGCAGTTGTCGCTGTTTATTTTGCCTAAATACCTACATGCTTCGCAATAGATTTCTTTCATGTGGTTCTCCTTCATAAGGTGGTTTAAAAATCTTCAAGAATTGTGCGTCGGAGCGCATCTTTGTACTCGTCCCAAAAGTCAATAATAAAGTCCGTCAATGCACCGAACGAAGTCATATTCTTCTTTAGTGATACCAATATCGCCGGCGAGGTCATAGAGAGTTTCGTATGACTCTTCTTCGCCAGTAGTTTCATATAGGGTAGAGAGAGCGTTTCTTAAAAGTATAATCAGCCGTTCTCTTTTAATGCGGTATACTGCATCATCATTGTCTATACGAGTTTCACCGCCTTTTTCGTAAACATCGTAGTGGTCTACAAACTCTAAATATTCACTGCCAGTGCACTCGCAATCGTTACATTCCCAGAGCTTGTAAGCACCAGATTCCTCGACATCTACTACATCAAGGTAAGTGATGTCGTTGTTGCAAACAGGGCATTTGCCCTGCTCGTTGGATATAATTTCTCTTTTTTGCATAATCTCTCCTTATTCGGTTTTATAAGTAACAAGCTGCTCCTCAATGTTTTTTATTGTTACAATATGTGTTGGCTCATCATCTGTCATATCGCCGTAGGTAAAGACTCTTAGACCCTTGTCGTTCTCATGCTCAACAGTGGCAACAATTTCGTCCTCAAGATAGATTGAAAAGCCTGCATATTCTTCAGGATGTGTGTGCTCGGCTACGCTTAGATAACCTAGTGGCGTTTTTGTTCCAGGGCTGTGGTCTTTATAATCCTCAATAAGCTGGAGCGCTAGTTGCAGAGCCTCCATTCGTGTCTCGGCAAAAAGCGTTTCTTGATACGCTTCGGATTTAGCTTTCTTTTCATCTTGGCCGCCATAATTGACAACAAAATCCTCTAGCTCATTGATGTGAGAGTTGATTTCCGAAACGATTTTTTCAAAGTTTGTTTGTGTTATCATAAACACCATCCTTATAATTTTTATTAGGGAATAAAACTGTTATTTTATCTAAAACAGGGGATAGAGTAGAAAAAAGCGTCCTAAATGTTTGAGAACGCTGCAATCTATGTCGGGGTATCTTGTTTGTATTTATAGTCCTTGAATGCCTTTCGCTTCTTTTTCATCCCTTCGGCAACTAGATCTTCGATTTTGATTGCGGCAATGCGGTCATGGTCTTCTAGGAGATTGATGTAGATGCTTTCACTGTTTTCATCGTAATCTTCTGCATCGGCATAAAAATAATCCTGCCAATAAATATCTAGCCTATCTACAAGCGATGGCGTATCTATGAAGGTGTCTTGCTCAATGCCACTTAAGTTTGCAAGTTGCATATCAACTAAGCGGTAAAATGGGACATCGCCGTGTGCCTCAATAAATTCTTCAATTTCCTCATCGGTCTTAGCGCCGCTGCCGAACCAAACTTCAAATTCCATTATTGCAAGCATGTCTTTAAGCATTGCTGTGTCGTTTTTGTAATTCATAAATCACTCCTTATATGACTTTAGCTTGAGGCGGAGAAACCCAACGCTCATTCCACCACTCGTATAATCTGCCGTCTGGGGTTAGTTTTTCCGATTCGGTTTTATCATAGGCGCAGCCGCTACCAACCCAAATTTGAGAAATGTTTGTATCGGTAAGCGTTAGTGACTTTTTGAGCGCAACCTCGCCGCCGTAAGTGCTCATGCCAAAATAGCCTCCGTCTAAGCCAATTAAAGCACCCTTTGGAACAATTAGTTTGTCAATAGTGTTATCATTAACTTTTTTATACTGCCACTTACGCATAGCCACCTCAACGCTTGCGGTTCTACAGCCGCAACCCTCGTATTCGATAACGCCGCTAATCATCTCGTTAGTTTCTTTTGAGGGCAGGTATCTCTTTTTAACAAGCTCTGATAGGGTAGAGTAACTACTTCTTTTTCGATTGGTAGTTAAAAAAGAGTTGCCTTGCATATCTGCATTGTACTCAATTTTTGGATTTAGTGAAAATAACATTGTGGTCATGACCCAATCCTCACAATCACATTCGCACTGACAGCACTCGCTGGTGCAACATTCACAGTATTCAAAATTATCACTGTCTTTCTCGCAGTTACAATCGCAGTTGCAATACTCAAAGCAATGGCAATTTTCATAGCACTTACATTCGTAATTATTTTCCATCAGTAAACTCCTTAATATGAATCCTTGTCATTCCGTAGATATACACGATTTCGTTGATAATAACATATGGCTCATGGTCAATCGTGAATTGCCTAAACTCGTTTTTCATTTTTCTCATGTTGACTGGTTTTCTCATGATGCCGCTTTAAATCGCTCTAGTGGAGCTTGGAACATATCAACATCATTCAGACATTGATGAATGGCGTCCCAGCCAGTCGTACCAATCATATTAAGGCGGCGGTCGAGATAAAAGCCTCGCATTCTATCTATTCCAAGCACTAGGTGAGAGAGGGTGTTGAGCTTATCCGCCAATATGGTTTGGGTCTTCCATTCTCCACTCTCTAAGGTTATGCGCTCGCCGCACATTGAAACTCCATAGCCGTTTTCTATAATATCTATGGCGGTGGGTGAAAAATCATCGCCACCGCAAATTGACTCTTTTGTTTTGGTAGATAGACTAGTGGCATCAATAACTAAACAAAGATCGATATAGCCGTTGTAGTCCATTTCCTCTAACTCGCTGTCGCTAAGACAATTCGAGTAATCTTGGACATGAACCGCATAGCGGTAACTAAAGGTGTAATTATCCTCTTCGTGGGTGTACAACTCTTTAGTTTGCAGACAAAACACATCGTCAGACCAGTAAACGGTTTCAAAAGTGTCCCTGTAATCCTGTTGGGTGTTAGTAGACATTCCCGCAAAATGATGTTTGAATTGGCTGTCGGTAGCCATTTCATAATCCTTGCATAAACTGCCGTCTTTGACGGTCATAGAATTATAAATCATGTGTTTTCGCTCCTATTAATTTTGATATAGTCACCAAATTTATTGCAGATATTTTCATGTGTTACAAAATTGTCGGCGGCATCATAAACAGCCGTGCCGTTAGCACCGCACCATAGGCAGACATACGGTAATTTTTTTAGAGTGCCGTCAACATGCTGTGCAAAGCTGTAATTAAGGTTTTCATCGTCGCATAGGGGACAATGCCCCTCTTTATTTCCTATAATGTTTAACATAATTTCTCCTAAATTCTTAAAATGCTCAAACAGCAATGCAGAAATATTTATTTTCTCGAGCCGCTCTAAAATTTTATAATCGCCGTATTCTAAAAGCCCGCCACAGCCGCACAAACAGACAACTAAATCGCCGTGTAAAATACCAAACTGAACATCGTTATCTTCCAATTCACTCTTAAATTTAACAAGGGTATTACAGTCTTTGCTGTCAGAGAATATGTCTGGAGTGTTATAGAATATTTTGCTTCCTAACTCCTCACGCACATCAAACTCTTTTTGAGTGATGTTGCCATTCATCAGCTGTAAGCGATTCAGTAAGTGAGCGGCTAGCGTTTCAGCCTCATCGCCATCAAGCGGTTCAAAGGCTTTGTTTTCATGACGGTTATTCCAGTCATAGCCTAAGTAGTCACTTAAAATACTAATTAAGCCAACCTCATAAGTATCAGTATTATGAATGTGATTTGGTTTGTTTTTCATAAATTCTCCTTAAAAAAGTGCAAGCAAAAAGCGCACCAAGATTAACTCGATGCGCTCATGCTGCGATGATTAAATTATTTGATGTTTACTATTTGTTGTCGGTGAAGTGAAATGGGTCGTTGAGTGGAGCGGCGGAATATGCTCCTCTGAACTTTATAGAAAGCATAATTTTACCTTTTTTGTGTTGATAAATCTCAAAGTTTTCACCAACGACGATTGCTGCAGCGAGTGCATTATTATCTTTTACCACTACTTCATCAGTGATAGCCGTAAAGAAGATATCTTTAGGATTCATACCACCTTGACGAATTTCAAAAATCGCATCAGGTGTAGAGTCTAAAATAAGAGTTGTAAGTGTATCAATAGCTAGCATGATTTGTTCATAGCGTTCCTTGTTGATTACAAGTGCAACTTCTTTAGGCATTTTATCTTTGTACTCTTTTAGCAGAGTATCAATCTTATCTTTGTTTTTGAATAGCATAAAGCCTCCCAATAGTTTTGCAAGCTACGGAAGGCTTTTGTTAAAGTGTCTTGACGCTGCCGCAGCTTACTTAATTATAAAGTTATTTGCGACCGTCGGTCAAGCATTAACGCCTTAGGGCGTAAGATATTTAAAGGTAGCAGACTTAACGATGCCTGCTAGACCGTCTGTCGGATAAACAGAAAATGACGATAACTGCAACAACCACGAAGCAATTATCTGTTTTTAATTATATCACAAAATCTTCTATATGTCAACTCGATTCGATAGAACTACATCATATTTTTCCTCAACAGCATTTATAAAAAATTCGCTCATGCTTTTGAGTTTGCTATCTTTAAATAGTTGGTTAAATTTTTCTTCGAAATCTCTATCTATATATATTTTAGGCGAGTAATAAGAATCTCGTATTTCCGCAATTTTTTCGGGATTAGCACTATCATACTTTCTTTGTGCGGCATATCCTGATTGTTTGTGATATTCATTTGTACGTTTATTTTTAGCAATTCGCCTTAATTCTTTTTCCTCTGGTGATAGAGGAGGGCGACCACGACCTTTTTTGGGTTCATGGGATTGTGTATCAATTTTGTCCATATGAATAGTATATACTAATTTAACGGCATAAGTCAAACGCGTACAACACTTTACCGCATTTGACTTATTGCAACATTAAATTAAGCCGCTAAGTCTAATTCAAGAGAATTATCTAGCCAACTTGTGTCAAGGTCATCAATTTGTAATGTTGTCACCATATCTGTTTTTGCGATAGATTTTTTGATAGCCTTTTTAGGCTTAGTTTTTGCTTTAGACTTAGCCATTTCTTGCACTTTAGGTACAGGCTTTTCAGACTTTTGTTCAATCATTTTGTACTCTAGGTTATATTGCTTATTACCAACGATACGATGCAAGACATTGTAGATTAGTGTTCTAAGATAGCTATCTTTGGATATGGCAAGCCCCAAAGTTTCACGACCTTTTTTGATATAGCACAATTTTAGATACGCTATATCATGGTTGTTGCATTTATAAGCATTGACACCATTCTCATTTTCAGGTGGTAGAATCCCATCAATAATCTTTTGAAGTGCTTTGCAAAGTGCGTTGTTGCTTGTTGGGGTTGCACCGCTAGTGATAGCCTTAACTTGTTTGCCTAAAAAATAAGACTTTGCAAGTTTATCTAACTCGGCTTTTGTGTAGCCTAGTTCTTGTGCCGCCCATAGACACATGAGTTGATTAAACCCCGATACGGCGTGCACCCATGCCGTATCAAGTTTGGCAACCTTAAAGAATTTGTCTAATAAAATTTGCTTGTTTTTATCTGCAATTTCAATTTTTGTGATGCGTTTTGTATCGTTATCACGAATCTCTTTGTGCCGTTTAACCCCAAAATCATAGCGATTGACGGCGGCGGTTCGAGGATTATCCTCTTTGCTTAATGCCTTGTATACAAGATTCTCTTGCTTATCGGCATAGGCTTTTTCCCAAACAGGAAAAAGTGATAGCATGTCGGCAGTAAGGTTGCCGTCTGCGATTGCTGTATTGCAGTTTTCTGCAATAGTGGTTAGAGTTTGCTCGATTTGAGTCAAGCTCTCATTGCCCGTAGGCATAGTAGGTGCTGTTGTCATAATGAATTGTGCTCCTTAAAATTTTATTGCCCATTTTAACCTCATGCGGTTTTTTTGGACACAAAAGCCGCCCCGCTAAAAAGCAGGGCGGCTTGAAACGCACCATTGATGATGCGGAACATTTTTCATAACTTCACGCTTGTTTTCTATAAGTCCACAAACACTACACAGTAAAACCATGCGTACTTGACGCATTGGCTCGCTCCCAATACCGTTTTTATTCGGATTTTTTAACCACTTTGCCACGCTATTAACCGTGCTTGACGGATAAAAGAGTATAGCAAGTGAGTGAGTCGGTCAATGTTTTGCTTAGCATTTATAGATACATCACGCTAGACACATGGAGTAAGCCACACTTAGGATTATGTCGTACCTGCTATGGATAATTCACTAGCTCGAAACCCTGTGCTTAATTCACAGGCAATAGCCGCCGCCTTATATGTCAAGGTAACACTTTGCATATTCTCTAATCTGTGCAAAGACAGCCGTATCCATAAGGCATAAAGCCCCATGAACGAGATTCTCTAATTTAGTTAGCCGATTGTTAGGCATATCCACCCAGACGAACGAGGACGCTAGAGAGTTCTGGGCATAAGAAAAGCAGGTGAGTGAGATTTGCAAAATCCACACTCTGCGGTAGGCAATTGACTTTAAAGTTTTTTGCTTAAAAGCAAAAAAGCACCACGCAAACCGTTTGCGGTTTGCGTGGTGGCACACTTAAAGCGTACAGGGTGTAACCCCCACACTTAAAGCGTACAGGGTGTAACCCCCACACTTAAAGCGTACAGGGTGTAACCCCCACACTTAAAGCGTACAGGGTGTAACCCCTTTTTATTGTGGATATGTAAAAGCCGCTAGAGTTTTAACCCCTAACGGCTTTTGATTTATTGTGTTATGCGTTCACGCTTTATGAGTTCACGCCTTTTAGTATTTGCGGCTAGTTTGTTGCCCCACTCTTGATAATGTTGTGGTAATTGCTTTTGTATTTGTTTCATGGTTTTCATAATTGATTGACGGCTAACCCCTATATATTTGGCTATTGCATTAACAGATAAGCCCTGCATACGACAAGTCAAAACTTTGTCTTGTCTATCTGTCAAGTTTAGTTTGTCGAGTATGGCGGCTATGTGTTCAAAATCATGGTATGTTGGCATATCCCATTTACATGGTACTTGTAATTCCTTGCCGTTATAATCATCAACATTAACATTTTGCTTAAATTTTATTGACCTTAAACTCATGACATATCGGTTTATCGTCTTATAAATATCAAGTATGACTGTTACAGGTTTTTCTATGCTAACCCCTTTTTTAATCTTTTTTTCAAATCTTAAAATTAAGTCTAGCGGTTTGTTTAAGTGTTGCATTATTGCTATGCTAGCTACTTGTACAATATCATACGCATCACTAAGCATATAGTTTGTGTTTTGTATATGTGGGGGCGTGTCTATGTGCCACATATCTGCATATAGACTATTACGCAGTTTTTCATAAAAAGGCAATGGGTAGCGGGTAGTGTAATATTTAAACATTGCTTTTGTAATTATTCGCGCAAGTTTATTTGCGTTGTCAAGCGTTATAATTTTTACGCTTGTGGTTATGTTTGTTGTACTTATTTGTACGGCATTTGCTACTTGTTTTTTGGGTGTAGCTGTTTTTTTTGTGGTTGTTTTGTTAGTCATTTTTTGTCTTCCTTTGCCCTGTATTATATAGGTGTACTTTGGGCTAAGTACACCTATATAATACCACATACAAAGATACTTTGCAACTGTTTTGTAGGGTGTTTTTGAAAAAAAGCACTACAAATATATAGCCTAATAGCAACCACAAAAGCAAGTGTATTAGTTGGCTATTGGATAGGGTAGCCACTACAAGAAGACTAGCAAGTGTTTGCATGGGCTTTAGGGGGCAAGGTGCGCTAATGCTAACAAAGGCTAAAAGTTAGCATTAAATACCCCGCATAATGGGGCTAATTTTGATTAAAGGCTAGTATAGATTTGCCGTATACTAGCTTGTTGTTTGCCCATAGGGTGGGGGATATTTTACACCAAACACAAAAATCCAGAGAGCAGAAAACACATAAGTGGCTTTTTCTCACTGTTATGATAATTTTCAAATCTTAACCCTAAAGTGCGTTTTAAAATCTCGGAATCGTTCTCGGTAATGCTCCCGATTATAGGGAGTATTTTACTATATGAAAAATTAAGTTTTGCATCAGAAAATCAAATTTTGCCCCAAATTACCCGCATAGTAGGGCATATTTCCGAGATTGGCTAAAATCAACGATTCTCGGGTAAAAACTGCCTCTACCGAGATTGGTAGATGTTTTACTATATATTTTCGTCACGATTAGACAGAATGTGGGCTAATAATTTTCTTGTGTCCGAAAAGGCTTGGACATTAGCTTTGTAATATTGTAATCAGCATGCACTGGCGATGCCTTTATGTGCTTATAACATAAAAGGAGGCAATTTTTATGAAATATTCAAGCTCAAATATTTTGCTTGCCGAACAGCCGCTTATTGTGGTGCCCAAGCTAGCAGTACTATTAGGGCTCAATGAAGCTTTAGTATTGCAGCAGCTTCATTACTGGGTTAATAAAAGCTCAAACATCCGCGATGGGCGCAGGTGGGTGTATAACTCCATCACAGAGTGGCGCAAACAGTTTCCATTCTGGAGCACGGACACGGTTAAGCGTACTGTGAGTAAATTGGTCAATTCTAAACTGGTTATAAAAGACACTTTTAATAGATCTGCGTTTGACAGAACTTTGTGGTACACGATTGACTACGACATGTTGAATCAAAAAATTGATGAAAAATTTAACACCTTTTCTTCATCAGTTCCCATTGGTGCAAATTGCACTAATGGTTTGGAGCAAATTGAAACAATGACATCAGAGCAAATTGCACCAATGGATGAGAGCAACGAGCTCCAACCAATACCAGAGATTACGACAGAGAATACTCATACAGATAAAAAGAAAGTAAGTAAGAAAGAGGGGGCAGGTTTACCGGCTTTCGATGAATTAATAAACAACTATACTTCCAATCAAACGCTGCAACTGACAATAAAGGAATTTATCAAAATGAGAGTCAGTATGAAAAAGACTCCTACCAATCATGCCTTAAAAATCATTTTTCAAAAGTTAGATAAGCTGACATTAAGCGATGAATTGAAGGTAGAAATGCTTAATCGGAGCATCGTAAATAACTGGGGAGATGTTTTTGAAATTAAGCCGCCGCAAGGTTCGCTAAGATCATCATCTCAAAAAGTCGGCAGTCCACTAGAGGAGCTAGAGAAGTTTTTGAGGGAGGATAGAGATGAGCAATCTATCTAATGTTCACAATATGCCAGACTTAAGTGCCAATGCTATAGCTGCCAACATCATGGCATTTTGCAGAGTAATTACTCCACAGTTTTACAAAGGATTAACTCGCTCGGATATGGCGGCCGAGAAGTTGGCAATTGAGTTTTTAACAAAAGACATGGATTTGCCGGTCTTGAAAAAAATGTGTGAACTAGCGGCACAGTGCTATGGGGTAGCTAGATCAGAGAGTGGTAAAACCTTCTTTGATATCAACTACATTATGACATTTTATCGGGCTGCATTTAATGAGGTATGGTGCTATAGCGTGGATATACCTGAAGGCTATGAATGGAGTTGCAGCACAAGTTTTAATGAAACAACACGGGTTATTACTGAACGCTGGTACTTAGAAAATGCTCCAGATATTACCGTGAAATTTATTGTTGAAAGAAAATACGACGATCGTTATGAAAAGCAAAGAGGAATGCTTGAGCGTCATTATACTCCAAAATTCTGGAGTGAGCAAGAAAAGCGAAGAAAAAGGGAGCAGTTAGAGTCATGGGATTTCTAACACAATTTATATATGAAAAATGAAATGATACATGTTGTTACTATCACCCCAGAGGCGATGATGGATTACACAGAGGGGCTGGCTATAAATTCCAGCATTCAAAGGCGGCTTAACCAGCGGCAGCTAAAAATAGACTTGTCTGAATATATTCAAATGCAAAGTGGGCTTAAAGGTACTTTGAGCGATAAGCAGTATTTTCGTTGCAAGTATCTCGATGAAAAAACTGGACAAATGCTGATGTTGTTTTTGTATCGGGACAAAAAGCTACGCACCATGCAGTATTGGTTGCTATCTGGCATTTGTCTAGCTCACGATTGGAACGAGGATTCTGAAGATAAGGGACTTATTAGGCTTTGGCTCAAAACTAAAATCGAAGACATGCCCGAGAGTTTAGATGAAGTGATTGCCTTAAGAGTAAAAGAGATTATTGCAAACACAAGTAAGACTAAGTGGCAAAATGTCTTAAAGGAGGTTGTCGATGCTTTTGACTGTGAGAGAGATAAAGGATATGCTGAAAAATTGGCATTTTTACAGAAGCTGCATTTCGCCCAATAGTGATTTGGCGATTAAAATGGACAAGCTAGAGCGATTTATTGCCAAAATGAACGAAAAGGATAGAAACATTATTACAATGAGGTATTTTGAATGTTGCGAGATGGAAATTGTTGCGCAAAGATTATCTATGCATAGGGTTTCTGCGCATAAAAGGATGCAAAGAATCCTTAGAAAATTGCAATTTGTATGCGAAAACACCATTTAATTTTGTATTTCGCTGCAAGTGCTACACCGTGTAGCCCTAGAGTTCCCACATTTGCCGTTATAATATAAATAGGGGGACTTGAATTTGCCCCACGAAAAAAATAGGAGGTCTAATGCTAAGTACAAGTGATTTTAGTAAGCTGTACGCAAAGGAGTATGGCGTTTCTCTCGAGAGTGCAACAGTTGCTTGCTCTAATGTGTGGAAGCTATTGGGGAAGGTGCTGTATACTCTTGGCGAGGATTTTAATATTCATAAAATTGGTACGCTAAAAAAACAAAGAGTATCGCCAAAGCGGTTTAAGCATCCTCTTACAGGAAAGCTTTCTGTGCGAATAGAAAAATATGTTATCAAATTTAAGGAGTCTGAGTTCCCGTATACATAGGGCATTTAGAATTCAAGGGAGGTATTAGCTTATTAAAAAACTAGAACCAGTGACAGCGCCTGCTTGGGATGGTGTAGCTGAATTTAACAAAGAGTTACTACACAATTTTTTGACCGATAGCGCAGAGCTATCGCCAGTAACACGGCGCGTGTACGAATCAAATTTAAAGATTTGGTTTGTGTGGGTTAAGGATAATTTAGCTAACAAAAAGCAAATCGAGATTAAGCCGCTGGAGTTTAAGCGGTTTCAAAATTGGATGATGGCAAGGGGCTGTAGTTCAAGTGATGTTAGTAATAAGCGTGCTGCGATAAGCTCGCTTAATAATTATCTTGAGATTTATTTTTCTGATGAGTATCCGCTGTTTCGCAATTTTATTAACAAAAGCATTGCGCGGCCACCCAAAGCAGCCAAGTATGAAAAAGAGCCACTGACCAAAAAAGAGTTTGAGGATTTGCTGTCAGAGTTAAACAACAAAAAGGCTTTTCAAAAAATTGCATATCTCGAATTTACTTTTGATACAGGCTGCAGAAGAGCAGAGAGTAGGCAACTACTTAAATGCGTAATTGAGACAGAGCCTATTGTTAAAGAAAAAGACGGTAAGCGCATTGTGTTTTATCTTACCAACGACATCCGTTGTAAAGGTAGAGGCAGTGAGGGCAAGGTGCGTAAGTTTGCTTTTAGCGAAAAAACAATGGCTGCGCTAAAAAAGTGGCTAGAGGTTAGGGGAAGTGACGATTGCAAATTTATGTTTGTGCATAAGGTAGGCGGCGCTATAAAGCAAGTAACAGAAACAACCTTTAACGCATGGGCAGCGGGGCTATTTACTAGAATTGTAGGGCGCAGAGTATATCCGCATTTATTGCGATCTAGTCGTGCTACACAGCTAGTTGTAGAAGAGGGTAAGGATATTACGGTTGCCCAAAAGCTTTTGGGTCACGAGAACAGTGTTACAACAGAGAGTTATGTAATTCGTGATGACTCGGAGGATTTAGACGAACTTTACTTGGAGGATTAGCGTATGGAAAATTTCAAGTGCAGTTCTTGCGGTAAAATTCATAAATCGCAAAAGGGCAACTTCCTTGCCAGCAATTCTAGCTTGTTTGCCGAGAACAATGGGTATATTGGCATTTGTCGCACTTGCGTTGAAAAGCATTATTTGCAGTTAATAGACCAATATAGCGGAAGCGTAGAGCTTGCGATTAAGCATTGCTGCGCTATGTTTGACTGGTTTTATCATGAAGACATTGTTGCGGC
>JGI990J12352_1000036_pt1 | contig 26203 bp, 28 predicted proteins | sample Intmic4MA4BA4MSA_FD_12352 | JGI IMG/M metagenome (IMG submission 12352) | reverse complement strand
CTCTTGTAAATTCCCGCCATACTCGAGTAGGACACCAAGCAATAATTGAAATTCATCGTCTGGTGGTAGTTGTTGCGATAGCTCCAGTATTCTATCAATTGAAGCAAAACCAAGTGCGTTTCCTGTTGACATATATTCGGTCGCTCTCATTTTCATTCACCCCTTGGCGAGATCTTAATATATTCAATTTGTTTTTTCTGAAAATAATGTTTTGTTTTCCCTTCGTAGAAAACCCAAAAATCGCTGTCATCGTCAAATGACTTTTTTGATGCCTCTGCTTCAACTTGATTCAAACTAAAGTTGAAACTGGCAAAGTTACCAATCAATCCTACAGTTAATCTATAAAAAACCAACTTAATCACCACCTTTTCGCATTTCTTCATAAATCCCTTTAAGACGCTCTTTGTTAATTCTTTCATTTTCATAAGCATCGTCCAGCTTTTTTTGATTCAACCTGTTAATTCGTTCATTTGATTTCTTCGTACTACCTAGCGTCATGAATATCAACAGTACTACAGTGAATCCGACAAATCCTATTAACCACCACATTGTTTCCACCTCAATTTAATCAAATCTATTACATGACTAATCGCAACGCCTATCCACAACCAGCTCAACCAACCGTCACTTATAGTTGCCATAACTAAACTACCAAATAACCATATGTCGCTTCTGATTTCTTGCATTTAAATCGCCTCCTTTGTTTTTCAAAACTAACTTCAACCGCCTAGTTGATTTTTTTTGATAAAATATACTCATCAATCAATTTATCACTATATCCGTTACGACTACCGTCAACTAAATTAATTGTTGCTTTAAATAGTGGATCTTGTTTGATTTGTCGCCATTTCCTGTCATCCTGTACGCCAAGTTTTGCTTTTGCCTGATCAGCACTTAATACCCTATCGCTACGTTCGTTTTTTAGTGTCGTAACGATTTCGACCAGTGCTAATTTAACATCGCTAAATTTTGCTGACATATTGTCGAACGAGTTAGCTTGTTGTTCGAGCGATAGTCGTATTTCTTTCATATAATCACTCCTAATTTGGCTACTTTCTTTATGCCGATTCTTTTGGTTGTTGCTTGGATGATTCTTGGGCGAATAGGTGTCGAAATTCGACATATCCCACCAAAATTGATATAATAATATTTACGGATAAAATTATGAATCGAGGTGAAATAGCATGGGAGATAATTTAACCGAGTGGTCACGTGCACTCCTCAACGAATATGCTGAGAAAGATTCTTTGAGTCTTGTAAATCTATCGGGATATTACAAGACTGGGTTTGAAGCTTTTACAGATGCCCACGAACAGCTAAGAGAAGAAAAATTCATAAAACCTTTATCAATATTCGGCGATGAAACAATCACAGTCGAAACTCAATTTTCGATTACAGAATACGGCAGAGCATATCTCGAAAATCATGTTCAAGCTCTCAAAGATAGTAAAATCCAAAAGATTAGATTATTTATGGGTGACCTTATATCAATCATCGCTCTGGTGATTTCGATTATCGCATTAATGCGATGACGCTTATGACCAAAGCTATTACCGAGAGACCGAGCCTCAAGTAACTTCTGATTTTGTCGGAAGTTTTTTCGTTTTGTTCTTTCATCTTAACTAGCCTCCTTTATCCTGTGTTTTGGGTTCGTTCGCTTTCGGGAACGATTGGGGTAAAAAAATTTATAAATGGATAACCTAGAATTTCAGCAATCTCAAGCAACGTGTTGACTTCTAACGGAATATCGCCATTTTCTCTTTTCGAGTATGAAGAGCGACTTTTATATCCTAATTTGTTTGACATAAATTCGGAAGTAATCCCTCTAGCAACCCTTTCTGCTTTAACCCTCTGTAAATCTAAAATCACAACTACCACCTCCTTTAAATTTAATGTCGAATCTGCTCACAATCTGTTATAATGTAATTACTGATGTTCCAGCATCAGAATTTATTTGATTGTGAGGTGAAATAATATGAGTGATAAAACCCCTTTAACAAATACGTTATTAGAAAGAAGTAAAGCCCACGAGTTCATTGAAAATCAGAATCGACTCTGGACGAAATATGAAACTAATCTCAATGCACTTATGAATCCTAAAATCATGAGGTTCATTGAACGCCAACAGCGTATGCTAGACCAAATCTACAAACCGGTTCTATCTGAGATTGAGGCAATGACATCCATCCAAAAGATATTGCCTAAAATAGATTTCAATTGGCCTAATGAACGATTTACGCAACAATTGGAATCTACATATGAACTCCTATTCCCTGCGCAAGAAATCATTCAACAGTTAGGAGATCGAAATCAAAATTTATTAGATTCTGTATGGAGTGCGATAAATATTACAAAAGGGTATAACGTTTATCAAGATATCTTCCAAACTTATTACGATGAATTTTATGAAATATTAGATTCTCACGAAATTATCAACGATGAAATGGATATCATAGAATCTCTAAAAACAGAACTCGAAACCCTTAAAACTAACCTAGATACTGCGAATAACCGTATAGACCAACTAGAGAAAGAAACTCAAACAACAAAGACCACTAAAGTCCTAACCACTCTTGATAAATTAAACAAACTCTTACCTATAGCGAACTTTTTAATGGGTTTGTATGTTAATTTCTTCTCTCAGGGGTACGCCATTGATGAAGTTCAATTTACAAGAATTTACATTCTCTTATGCGACCTAACAAAAAGAATTAAAAGTTACAAAGCGGATTGATTTTTCCAACTTAGAATCAATACACACAATATGCTGAAGATAGCAGGCAATGCCATTGCGATTAAAATCATCAGTAAAGTTCTAAGCGCTCCGCCAGCGTATATAAATATACCAACTATGGTCGCCGTCTGCAAGAAAGCCGTATACTTCATAATTTTTTGGTATTTGGTTCTGGTGAGAATTTCTAACATTCTGATTTTATGTTCAAGTTGTTCTTGTTTTTTCACAACTTCTGATAATTCAGAGGTTTTTTTATTTTGTTCTTCCATCTGTTTCACCTCGCTTTCGTTTCTTTTTGGGAACAACACAAGTATACTCCTTTTGTTCCCGAATGTCAACACCAAAGTTCAAAAAAAAAAAAGAAAAAGTTTTTTTAAGAACCTGTTGCTCTTTTTTGGGAACAGTGTTATACTGTTGAAATAGGAGGTTTCTAAAAAATGAGAACTAACGACGAAATTATAGAAATAGTAACAGAATTAAAAGATGCAAAAGGATGGTCACTTAATGAACTTGGACGCCGATTAGGTATCGCTAAATCAAGCATGTCTAGGTATTTCAACAAAACTAGAGGATTTCCATTGAATAAGGCTCATGATTTCGCTAAAGTCCTTGGTGTTTCCACTGAATATATATTAGGTTTCGATCTACAAGGTAATAAAGTTGATAACCCTCAACACACATCTATTCCTAACACTGTTATAAACCAAAAAACCACCCCAACCATAACAAAAATAGTCGAGGTAACAGAAAAATTGAAAATCGAACGCCAAGAAAAAGTACTAAGCTATTCCACTGCTCAACTAGAAGCCCAAAAACTAGAATCACCTGAAAACGTAGTCAAGTTCACGCATGACAAAGCCACACATTCAATAGATGAAAGTGTGATTGAGTATGTGTCGCTTGATTTTGCGATGGGCGGTGCGGTTGCTGGTCTCGGTAATTATCATGATGGATATGAGATGGATAAAATAAAAATACCGTCATCAGCTGTCCCATACGGCACTGATTTCGGCATTCTTGTTGATGGCGATAGTATGTCCCCGACATACCCTAACGGCTCAATAGCGTTAGTTAAATCAACAGTTAACGTGGATATTGGCGATATCGGGATTTTTAAGCAAGATACTGATGTGTGGATAAAAGAGGCTGGTCAAGGCAAATTAATATCACATAACAGAGATTACCCAGATATTATAGTTAGTGATGACAGCGAGCCTATTATGGTTATTGGGCGAGTACTTGGTTATTGGGTTGAGAAGTATTAAGAAATTAACATAAAAAGTTAAACAAAAAGGTTGACACGTATCGCAATACGTGCTATAATATTAAATATAAGGAGGGCGTGAGATGAAAAGTTATTCTTCAAGAGAAGTTATAAAAAAGATCGAAGAAGATGGTTGGTTCTTGGTTGCTGTCGAAGGCAGTCACCATCAATTCAAACACCCTACAAAGAAAGGTAAAACAACAGTCAAGAACCCTCAGAAAGATACACCAATTAGGACGTTAAAAAATATAGAAAGGCAATCAGGCGTTAAGTTTAGATAACGCCTGACTAGGAGGTATATTATGAAAGATTTATATACATACATTGCAGTAGTCAGTTTTGATGATGATGGTATTTCAATTGAATTTCCTGACTTGCCAGGTTGTTATTCGTGTGCTGACAATGAAGAAGAAATTCCGAAAATGGCACAAGAGGCGATGGGGTTACATTTGTGGGGATTAGAAAGTGATGGTGAGGTTATTCCAGAACCAAGCACCATCAGAAATATTGAATTAGAAAAAGGGCAAACGTGCATGATGGTTAATGCGTACATGCCACCAGTTAGAACAAGATTAGAAAATCAATCTGTCAAAAAAACGTTGACCATTCCAGTTTGGTTGAACGCTGTTGCAGAACACCAAAATATTAATTTTTCGCAGTTGTTACAATCTGCTATTAAGCAACATCTTAATATATGATGTCTGGATAGGAGAAACAAGGACAGAATAAACTAATATCGCTAAATACTAAGTACAAAGATATAAATATTAATGAGCATACTGATTATTATGTCATCGGTAAAGTTATCGACTTTACCCCTAAAGAAACATTTGAACAGATTGAGCGGATTAGGTGGGAGAGTTGAGCTTTCCAAAGAATTAGCATAGAAATATTAAATAAGTGTTGACAAGCATAAGCGCTTACGGTATAATTGCATTATCTAATAAAGAAAGGGTGTGAGAATTATGCCAACTAAGTTAGATCACCAGCTATCAGCATTGCTGGCAAAGGTCATTGAACGTCTTGAAGACGTTAAAATTGATGACGAGAAGTTGCAGAAGTACATCAAAGAGTACAAAGAACTTCTCGGAACAAAGGAAAGTTAAAGCCTAGAGCTTTAACTTTTTGAATTTAATTATAAGGAGGTTGTTTGCTTGGATTTAAATGTTATCAAAACACTAAAACAGGTTGCAAACGAAAACAACATATCTCTACAAACATTAAACACCAGACTGAAAAGTCAGACCATCAATATGATAGAGGGAAAAGATTTTAAGAAGATGGGAACGGGGCAATCTACGATTCTCAGCCCCCAAGGAGTCAACAAAATTTTGAAAAAGTAGTTTATATTTATCTCAAAAATAGTCCTCGAACGTATCGAGGACTTAATTATTAGGCGATTATACACCATTCGACATTAAAAATCAAACGCAATTTCGGCTTTTTTAGTATATTATCCTGTAAAATCTGTATTTCTCGATTGACAAGTATAGATTTTATATGATAACATTCTCACAGCTACCTTTCAAAAATAACTTCAACCGCCTAGTTGAAAATTAAAATTGAAAGGAATGGTAATTATGCCAAAACAGAAATATCATCAGACGGATGTCGAAAGTATTTTCTGGTACGAAACCAAGAAAGGGAAACGGTTTTATGTGAGAATCAACTACAAAGATGTTAGAGGCGAGCGTAAAGAAAAAACAGCCTCGGGGTTAGTCAACATCACTCAAGCAAAAAAGAAAAAGACAGAACTACAACATATTATTGACAGCGGTAATGCGTCGAAATTCGTTTCGGATAAAGATACGTTCGGCATGTGGAGATTAAAATATTACAACAGTAAAATCAAAGCAAAAAAATGGACAAAAGATACTATCGTCAGTGTGGATAGTATCTACAAAAATCACTTGTCAAGATTTGATAATTTGACGTTAAAACAAATCAATGTTAAGTCGAATTATGAAGATTTTATTGCAGAATTGCTATATGAGAAAGACTTATCGTTGAAATATGTTAAACTGATACATGGTCAGATGATGGCAATAATGAATTATGCCGAAGATGACGAAGCTATAACAAGAAATAGGTTGAGACGGGTCGAAATCGAAAAAATGGAAGACGAGAAGAAAAAACACCTTGAAACTGACGAACTTGAAATAGTCGATAAAAACGCAAAAGAAATGCTTCCACCACTCAAGTATGGGATGTATGTACTTCTTAGAATGGGATGGCGACGCGGGGAAGTACTAGGTTTTAAACTTGGATCTGCGAAAATCATAAATCAAAATACAGTTGATGTTTTAGTAAATAATTCAAGAACAAATAACGTATATGAAGCCACTCCGAAAACAAAGAAAAGTTACAGGACAAACAGATTAACTGGTGAATATGCCAATGCTATTATAGCTGCTATAGAAGAAGCGCGAAAAATCTATGACGATCACGGATTGCAGTTCACGAATGAATCACGTATTTTTGTGAACAGTTCAACTTGTAAGACGTACTCGCCAGAAGTTCCAGTAAAATTCTTAAAAAAACTCGGCTCGGAAATCTGTCACATCCACCCACACATGATGAGACACACGTTTTCTTCACAATCAAGAGGAAAAGGTAACGATGTGTTCGCCGTTGCTGATTGGTTAGGACATACACCAAAGGTAAATACCGAAACATATACCCATACTGTTAAGGAATCACATTTAAAACTCGTCAAATGTGCGAATGATTAAATCCCCCACCAAATCCCCCACGAAAAAGCTTTAAATATATATGATATAGCATTATATATTGCTTTTACAAAGCGAGAAAAGCAGGGTTTTCACTGTATTTTACCTTTTTTAATGGCTTGGACATCATTAATTATATATAAACTTTTATATAAATTTTTCTGATTGATGTTTTTGTTAATTTAAGTTAAAATAAGAATATAGGATAGTGATTCGGGAGGCGATTTTGTGAATAATGCAGTTACATTTGAAATGATTAAAGATGCACAAGCAAGTTTGCAGGGAATTATTAAGGATACAGATCTATTTTTTGCCGAGGGTTTGAGCGCAGAAATAGGCGTGGATGTTTTTTTAAAATTAGAGAATTTACAGAAATCGGGATCGTTTAAGATTCGTGGGGCTTATAATAAAATGCTCCATTTGACCGATGATGAAAAGCAACATGGGGTTGTAGCATCAAGTGCGGGTAATCATGCACAAGGAGTCGCAATTAGTGCAAAGATGCTTGGCATTAAATCGACAATTGTGATGCCCAAAAATGCTCCGTTTGCAAAGATTTCAGCGACAAAACAATATGGCGCGGATGTGATTCTTGACGGTAACATTTACGATGAAGCCTACGCTAAAGCTCGTAAATTTCAAAAAGAAACTGGTGCAACCTTTGTCCACCCTTTTAACGACCCTTACGTAATTGCAGGCGGGGGAACAGTTGCCCTTGAAATGCTGGCTGAAAATCCCGATTTAGATGCTATTTTTGTGCCGATTGGTGGCGGGGGAATCGCCGCTGGTATTAGTTTAGCAGCGAAAAAAATTAAGCCTGAAATTAAAATTATCGGAGTTCAATCAGTAAATGCAGCATCCATGTATGAAGCGGTCAAAGCAAATCGAATTGAAACAATTGCAATGAAACGAACGATTGCCGACGGGATTGCCGTGGCGCGACCAGGTGATTTGACATTTTCATTGATCCAACAATATGTCGATGAGATTGTCACAGTTTCAGAAGCACAGGTCGCAGCGGCGTTCTTGTATTTGTTAGAAAATACCAATCTGGTTTGTGAAGGGGCTGGCGTTGTTTCGGTGGCTGCTTTAATTGCCAATTCCGACCGTTTTGCTGATCTCCAAGTTGCAGCAGTTTTATCAGGTGGAAATATCGACATCAATCTGATTGAAAGCATCATCAACCACGCCCTTGTTGCTGCTGGTCGTAGAACCCAAATCAAAACAGTAATTAGTCATCAACCAGGCGAATTAACCCGACTTCTCGCTTGTATTTCCGATAATGGTGGTAATGTTCTATCAATTTATCAAAACCGAAATCGTAAAGGCTTATCAATGTACCAAATGGGTGTAACTGTCGTACTAGAAACCATTGATGCTGACCAAAAAGCAGAAATATTTGCCAAACTAGCCACTGCTGGTTACGAATTCTATGAAAATTTATAATTGATTAAACTTTCGTTTTGGTATATACTTTAAAGATAGGTCATTAAAAGTCCAGCTAAGTCCAGCTAAAAAAAGTCAATATTTAATTTTGAAAAAAAATTAATAAATTGAATTAGTAATCAAGATCATGATAAATTAGCCCCTAAGAATATGAAATTTGTGAACTTATGTTTAAGCGGCTAAAGTTTAAGGCGGTGATGCAAACAGTATAATCAATGTTGTTTAGGTGTTTTCATGCTTATGTAAAATAGCACCTAGCGCAATCATCTTGGATTTACCATCGTTACATTTTCACATAAAATCACGAATCATAGAATGTTTAGAAATACCATTCTCGGTAGATTCCGACTGATAGCTGCCATCTCCATCTGTATGAAAAATCCGAAACGCACATTTATCAAGGAATTGTAATGTAGGCAAAATAATTGCCATATCGCTAGAATCAGCGGCAACATCAATTCTAACAGAAATGAATGGTTTAACAATTTGTAACATTAAGTACTTCCTTACCATGCTTGAACACCTTGACGATTGGAAGGCTTATGATCACACAAGTTGATTTTTTCCCAGCATAGTTTCTGATTCAAAACTATGACTTTATTATACTAGGGTGTTGATTAAAATGACTGAAATTTTTGATATGAATATGAATGATTTGTTCGGTGAGGACTCAGAATTTATTGAAGGCTTTCGTGGTTTACTCGAAGGAGTCGGGATTGATATTGATGCTAGCTCACTCGCAAAGATTTTACACGAGTACGAAATGGCGAAAATGGAATTTTTACAAATCCAAATTATGCAGATGTTAGAAAGTCAAGGTGAAATTCCAAACGGACCAGTAAAAGTCGTAGTTTCACAATCAGGAATAGATTTTCAAGCAGCCAAGACGGACTTTGATTATTCTGAAGAATTTGATGATTTAGAACCAACTGATTCAACAATTTTTTCTTAATCGGGTAGATATAAACTTTCGTTGTCTTCCCACACCACCATATGTACGGTTCAGTTTTATACTAAACATGTACTTTCAAATAATAATGGTCTAGTGATAACACTAGTCCTTTTTGTTTGAAACATATATTTGTTATCGTGGTTGTTATTACCCATGATGAAATATTATTTACTCAAATTTCCATTTCTTCTAGCTTGCCAAAGGGTCATTCCCAATTTTATTAATGCCGCCACTCTAGTTTTACCATTCTTCCACTGTTTCCAAATGTATATTCTTAATTTGTATCTTATACTAATTCCCCAATTTCGTTTGCTTAATTCTTTCAATTTATGTTTGAATTTCGCCGCCGATGTTACGTGTGGTTTTGCTACCACATTTACGCTGATTGATTATTTCAATAGTTATTTGGGTAGGCTTTAACTTTTTGATCGTCTTACCCTCAATCCTCGCCTCTTATTTGATTTCTGAACGCCTATCTAATAGTTTGCTTTGGGCATCATCTACTTCCAACTCATGATGGGCAAACAGAAAGCGTCCCGTTTTCAAGGAGCGTTCTAAATCTATGAAATTACATTTCACCCTTGATTTTCACTTCAAAAAACGGTATAATGAATGTAGTGTGATAAGGGTTTTACATTATGTTAATTTCTTTTTAACCATAATGTAAAACCCTTATCACAAAAATTTTTAGGAGGAAACAACATGAAAGCTTGGCAAGATTTCAAAGGTGCAGAATGGCGTAATCGAATCGACGTTCGTGACTTTATCGTAAGCAATATGTCTGTTTATGAAGGCGATGAGTCTTTCTTAGCAGGCCCAACAGAGGCAACAACAAAATTATGGGATCAAGTAATGGATCTCACAAAACAAGAACGCGATGCAGGTGGCGTTTTAGATATGGATACTAAAATTCCAGCATCAATTGTTTCACATGATGCAGGCTATTTAAACAAAGATCTTGAAAAAATTGTTGGTTTCCAAACTGACAAACCATTTAAGCGCTCTTTAATGGTACTTGGTGGTATCAAAATGGCTGAAACTTCAGCTAAAGCCTATGGCTATGAAGTTGATCCAGAAGTTTCACGTATTTTCACTGAATACAGAAAAACTCATAACCAAGGAGTATTTGATGCTTACACTGATGAAATGCGTGCAGTTCGTAAATCAGGCGTAATTACAGGACTTCCTGATGCTTACGGTCGTGGACGTATTATTGGTGATTATCGTCGTGTTGCACTATATGGTGTTGACCGCTTAATGGCTGAAAAATTAGCTGATTGGCGTAAAACTCGTAAAACAATGGATGAGGAAACAATCCGTCTACGTGAAGAAATCTCTGAGCAGTACCGTTCTTTAGGTGAGCTAAAAGCAATGGCTGCAACTTACGGATATGATATTTCAAATCCTGCTGAAACTGCTGGGGAAGCAATCCAGTGGTTATATTTTGGATATTTAGCAGCAATTAAAGAGCAAAATGGTGCAGCAATGTCACTAGGACGTGTATCTACATTCTTAGATATTTACATTGAGCGTGATATTAAAAATGGTTTAATTACTGAAGAACAAGCTCAGGAATTCCTAGATCATTTTGTAATGAAACTACGTCTTGTAAAATTCGCACGTACACCTGATTACAATAATTTATTCTCTGGTGACCCAACGTGGGTAACTGAGTCAATCGCTGGTATGTCAAGTGATGGACGTCCAATGGTTACAAGAACCTCGTTCCGTTTCCTCCACTCTTTAGACAACTTAGGACCAGCTCCTGAGCCAAACTTAACAGTTTTATGGTCAACAAGACTACCACAAGCATTTAAAAATTATTGTTCAAAAATGTCAATCAAATCTTCGGCAATTCAGTACGAAAACGATGACCTGATGATGCCAATATATGGTGATGACTACGGAATCGCATGTTGTGTATCACCAATGAAAATTGGTAAGCAAGTCCAGTTCTTCGGAGCACGTGCTAACTTAGCTAAAGCTTTATTATATGCAATCAACGGTGGTGTTGATGAAAAATCAAAAGTACAAGTTGGTTTACATTGGCGTCCAATCCTTGATGAAGTGCTAGATTATGATAAAGTAATGGCAAACTTCAACGAAGTTCTAGATTGGTTAGCAGAAATGTATGTAAATACACTAAACGTTATTCACTATATGCACGACAAGTACTGCTATGAACGTATTGAAATGGCACTTCATGATACTAACGCACAAAGAATTTCAGCAACAGGTATTGCTGGTCTTTCAGTCGTAGCTGACTCTTTATCAGCAATTAAGCATGCAACAGTTAAGCCAATCCGTGATAAAGACGGAATCGCTGTTGACTTTGAAATCACAGGCGACTTCCCGAAATATGGTAATAATGATGATGCAGTAGATCAAATGGCTGTTGACTTAGTTAACAATTTCATGAATAAAATTTTACAACATAAGACTTACCGTGCAGAAATTCAGACACAGTCAGTATTAACAATTACTTCAAATGTTGTCTATGGTAAAGTAACAGGTAATACGCCTGATGGTCGTCGTGCTGGTGAACCATTCGCTCCTGGTGCAAACCCGATGCACGGACGTGACACAAACGGTGCAATCGCATCAATGTCATCAGTGTCAAAATTACCATTCGTTTCGGCACAAGACGGTATCTCAAACACTTTCTCATTGGTACCAGAGGCATTAGGTAAAACGGAAACAGAACAAATTAGTAACCTATCAGCAGTCCTTGATGGTTACATAGCGAAAAAAGGTCACCACTTAAACATCAACGTATTTAACAAAGAGACTTTAGTTGATGCAATGGAGCATCCTGAAAAGTATCCACAGTTAACAATCCGTGTCTCTGGATATGCTGTAAACTTCATCAAGTTAACAAAAGAGCAACAATTAGACGTAATCAACCGTACTATGCACGCAATTATGTAATAGCAAGTTGAGAGTAGGAATTCGTTCCTGCTCTTTTCTTTTTACTGTGTTTTCTGATTTTTAGTTTCAAGTGCAAACTAATACTAATTCCACTTTGAAAGCATCTAATCGTCAAAAATATGGTCAACGGAAATATAGACCCGATTTCGCTAATAACTCTCCCCTCTTTCTTGGATTCCGACCAGCGGTTTGGGTAGCAGCACCTTAGTTTTATCAAAACAATTATTATAAAACCAACCTATTTTATCATAAAATAGATGAGTTCAACATCTCCCCATCTCTTATTGCTACCCTTTTATCGGTGGTCGTAAACAAAAAACGTAGATTTTCTTTTAGATTTTTATGAATTATTTTAGCATTTTTTAGCGACTTTGTGGTAAAATATATTAGACACATACTATCGAGGTGCTTTACTATGGAAAACTCAAAAATCGGTTATGTCCATTCAATCGAAACTTTTGGTAATCTTGACGGTCCAGGAATTAGATTTATCTTATTCTTGCAGGGCTGTACTTTGCGTTGTAAATATTGCCACAACCGAGACTCATGGAAGCTAAACGAAAGTAAACAAATGACTGTTGATGAAGTCGTTACAGAGGTTTTAAAATATCGTGAGTTCTTTAACGCTTCGGGCGGGGGCGTAACTGTGAGCGGTGGTGAACCGTTGATTCAATTAGAATTTCTCGTTGAACTTTTTGAAGTACTTAAAAAATACGATATTCACACAAATATTGATACGAGTGGCGGAATTAAACTAACCGAGCGCAATACATCCCTCTTTGCCAAACTACTGACACATACCGATTTGGTGATGCTTGACGTTAAGCTGATGGATGAAGAAGGTCATAAAGAATTAATTGGAACCCCTAATGCTCATATCCATGAGTTGGGGCGTGTTGTTGCTAAATCAGGAACACCATTATGGATTCGCCGTGTTCTTGTTCCTGGTTTATCTGATTCAGAAACTGATTTACAGGCAACAGCAGACTATATCCGTGAACTTAATCGCCTCGGTACGGTTGAAAAAGTTGAAGTTTTACCATATCATCCGATGGGTGAGAAAAAATGGGAAGAACTCGGATATGACTATCCACTGAAAGGACAACGCATACCAACTAAAGAAGAAATTGAAAAAGCTGAACGTATACTAAAAGCAGGGATTGAGTGATGAACTCAATTCCTGTTTTTCACTTATAGCCAACGAAAATTCCATCTTGGAATTTTTACTGATGGTACAGGTTCAAACGGTTGTAGCGAAAAATGTTTTGAAAATAAGGTCGCGGAAATATTCATCTATTACACCGAATCAATCGCCAAAAAGACGGCGTTTGCTTTTTTTCGGGTAATGAATATTTCCGCTTACTATAACCTTATAAAACTCATCAATACTAATATGGAAAATCTTTGCTTAAATTTTATCATGCTAAATCTGCAAGCTGGTATTACAACATTTTTTTAAAACTACTAAAACAAAAAAATCCAATCTCTTAAGTTAAATATGTAAAAAATTTTATCGCTTCATCTAATTTCGTTTCTATTCGTTGATGCTTTTGTGTTTAGATAGTTTCTTTTTATCAGTAAACAAACGTTTTACTTGAAGAGAAATCCCTAAAGGATTATTTAATCCTAGAAGTAAATAATCCTTTAGCTATTTTGGGTATTATTTTTACTAAAACTAAAACTGAAGCTGAACCGCCCACTTTTACCACTTTTTTGATATTATATATTCCTTTGTGTTTACATGCTTCACATTTTTTACCACTTTTAATTTCTTTTTGACATTTTACACACTTTGATTTATTCATATTCGTTTTCTCCCTGTAGTAGTGATATTGGAATTTCAAAAGTGATTTGATGATTTGAGTTTATGAGATCTTCAATTTCTTTTGAGATTCTTTGTGGCTCATTTTTCCAAAATAATACTGATTTTTCATCATCAGCTAAACTGTGCAATTTTTCTAACATATCATCTGTTAAAAGAGATGTCATTTGTTTTTTGTATGTGGAAAGTGTTTCTTTCATTGCCGCAGGTTCATTTAATTCAAAATATGCAGTAGCGCAAGTTTTGGTTGCAAGGTAATTTACGGTAAGTGTTTCCATAATCACTGATAGTCTCGGTTTTATATCTTTTTCGTAATTTTGTTTTCCAAAGAATAATGCTTTAGTGTTTGAAATATAGTTTATATCGCTTTCAAAAGTTTGTGTTAGTGAAGCTCTTGCTTGATGTGCTGTTTGTACTGCACCTATTAGCATTTGTTTCCGTAAAGAATCATCATTAATTTTTAAAGCTTCTGATAGCTGTTGTTGAGCACTATCGCTTAAGGCAATTCTATCATTATGTTGTCCTTCTAATACTCGTTCAATATTAACAGCTATGCGCTCAAGTGTAGCTATGATTTCATTGAATTGCTGTTGTAGCATAAGCTGACTAATTGAGCTTACGAATGATTCAGGCATTTGAAATTTGCGTAATTCATCAAACGAAGCTTGACCGACTAATTTTCCGTTCATATACATATTGGCTGCTATACCACCATCTTTACTATTTCCAAACATCGCTCCAGCATTTTTCAGCGCTTTGGTGTGTTCGGTAAAAACGACTTCTATAGTTTCCGTTGGAATAGAATTTTTTATGACTTGTGCATATGCCGGAACTTTATGTAAAAATTTAGCAATCTCATCAACGGATAAAGCTTTTAATCCTTGCATAAGCACATTCGGTTTTGGAGATATTTGTTTCCCATTTACATCATAAACGATTACAGTTTCACTCATGTTATTGCTCCTTTATAGGTGGTATTTTGAAAAGGGAAAGACTTGATAATACATAATAATTTAGATCAGAAAACAGAAGCCTTTTATCGCTTAATGATTTTTCATTTTTAAGCGAAATTGCTTTGCTTTTGTTATAATATTGTTAATAACTCTTCGTGTATACGACTGTTACAATATATAACGCCAACGCCACATAATAGTAATGGAATGGATTGAATTGAATTGAAGCGTGTTTATATAGTTGTTTGTTAGATATGGTACCATCTTCGCGCTCGATTAGTAGATTGTCAATCCGCTTGGCTAATTTATACGATGATATACCAACGCCTGTCATGAATATGATGGAACCTATTGTGTATAGATTTTGTTTATTCATATGCATCACCCCGTACTGGTGTAGACGAGGCTTGTCCCCAATTATTAATACTAATGACTCTACGTATTCTATCTATTAAATTCTCATTATATGTTAATCCCTCATAATACACAATTACATCAACGCAATTACGTATTCGATGCATCCTTCCACCAACGTATAAATTCACATCATTAGGCATGTATGGTCGCATACTATCCGACGGTAGTTCCCCGTCTATAATTACTTGAGGATCGATTGTAAAATATGTTACGTCATGATATTCATATAAAACAGTATATGATTGAACTATGATTGTTTTATAGTAAACGTCATCATCACGCATAAAAAAGGGGGCAACGAAAGTACTTACATAGTGTATATGCCCATGAGTAACTTCACATATAGCACTAGCTATAATAATATCATCCACCGACTCCTCACCATTACAACCCGTTAACCCAAATACCACTAATAAAAACATAATATATAAACATTTTCGCATCTTGAATCTCTCCTTATTGTTACTTTTGTAGTATTGTTTACAAAAAGTACGCAATTTCAACATCTTCAATTAATTCTACACTACTATTGACTAGATGAGAAACTGAATTCATCAATCAATTTTTAGAACCTGATGGTTGGTTATTCCTAAACACAAATTTCTAACCTTCTTCATCACCATCTGAAACAGTTTCTTGTGGTTGTATTTTTCTTACAACTTTAGTGTTATTCTCATTGTTTCGAGTAATTTTCCTAACAACCTTTACTTTATTGGCTACCCCTGGAGCTGCAAGGTTGAGTGCTGCGTTAAAAGCGACATTCTTTGAAGCATTAACATCAGCTCCAATTTTCGCCCCTACACCCATAAAATCTTCTTTTAATCCATGAATTTCAGATGTAAAATCGCCTGCTTGTAACGTAATTCCTAAAAACGCAGCAATAATGTACACAACTCCCCAATTTCCCATAGCTTCATCCACTTGAATCATCCGAAACAGCGAAAAACAGAATAAGATAATCCAAACAAAACCAGCTACGGAACGCATTCCTACCCATGAGAATATAATCGCAATCATCAAAAATATGCGTGAATCTATAGTAAATATAGTCCAATTGACATCTCCGACAAAAATTGATAAGAACGAAGCACATAATAAAATATTTAAGACAGTCATAATTATCGTTAACGTCGTTTCATACGAATTTGAGAGCATCCTAATTTTGAATCTAACAACAATTGAAAGGTATAGCACTATCGCCGCCATCGTTGAAATCAAACTTGGACTAATTGACACTACTTCGGTGCCCCATGGAATAAAACCAAAAACCCTTCTTTCTACTTCAAATTCCATAAAACTTATTCCAATGGCGACCAAAAGGCATAAAATGGACACGACTGTCAAGCCTAGACTTTTATCATATCTCGGTCGCTTGGAAAGGTTTCCCTCTTGTGAGAAGTTTAATGTTGACATTCTTGAAATCATAAATTCACTCCTAATCTGATTCTAGTTTTTGATACGTTATTGTTACGGTTGCATTACTATAAAAAACAGCATTGTGAGTAAATCGTGTTTCTCCATTTATTGAAATGTCTGTTACCAATTCATCATCTTGACGATTGAAAAAAAATCCTAATGATGTTACATATTCCCGAATAGTTTCAATGTTTTGAAAACCTGCATCTTCAAATCTTTCGATTACATATTCAATATTTTGACCCCGTAACCTCCTAGACGAATCTGGCACGTTTATTTCATTTAGAATAATACCATTGATATTCTCAACGTCTGATTCCAGTTGTCGATATGTTATTATTACGGTCGCATTGCTATTAAAAATATCATTACGACTAAATCCTGTTTCTCCATTTATTGAAATATCCGTTACCGATTCATCATTGTGACGGTTGAAAAGTCCTAATGATGTTACATATTCTCGAATAGCCTCAATGTTTTGAAAACCTGCATCTTCAAATCTTTCGATTACATATTCAATATTTTGACCCCGTAACCTCCTAGACGAATCTGGCACGTCTATCTCAATTGAATCAATTGAATCTGCAGATTCAATATTTTCTGACCCTAGTTTTCGATACGTTATTGTTACGGTCGCATTACTATAAAAAACATCATTACGACTAAACCGTGTTTGTCCATTTATTAAAATGCTTATTACCGATTCATCATCTTGACGATTGAAAAAAAATCCTAATGATGTTACATATTCCCGAATAGTCTCAATGTTTTGAAAACCTGCATCTTTAAATCTTTCGATTACATGTTCAACATTTTGTCCCTGTAACCTTCCAGCCGAATCTGGTACATTTATCTCCCTTGGAATAATACTTTCCACATTCAAAGCTATACCAACCGCCGATATTAATATTAATAACACCAAAAAAAGGACTAATTTTCCTTTTCTTCGTCTCGGCTGTTCATCACCATAAACACTTTGAACTTCATGATAATGTTCTTGCTGAGATACTTTTAGCTCATGATTCATTACTTTCACTACATTGTTAGCCAAATCTACAAACAATAATGCACTACAATGCGGACACGAAATTAAATCACCCTTTTCATCCAACCCCTGAACCCCTATTTCGCAATCACACGCTTGACAACTAATTATTAACTCATCTTCTTTCATAATCATCACCCTTTAGTAATTCGCATTTATTAGCTATTTGTTAAACTAAAATCATGCATAAAATTGGTATTAACATTCAAAAGCACAAATTGAAAATAAGATGTTTTAATCATCTTTCATGCGATTTTTTGCTTTTTGATGTCTTATATTCTTTTTCTGTTGCTTTAATTCTTTTTGACACCTTTCGACGTCCTGCTCACGCCTCATTAAATCTTTTTCACTGAGTCTTTTGAGTTCCTTGCGTTCTGATTTATTTGCTTTTTTCGTCCAAACATACATTGTCATCTCCTAGTTTATTTAGATTTATCCTGAATTAATCTACACGTTCAAAATTGATAATCCTATCTCGTGTAATCACATTCATCTTATTTTTTATTCTTTTTTTTCAACTTCCCGATTATCACATCTATTATGTCTTACTTCAATTTTTCGTTTTCAACTATTTCCTATTTTTTCTATAAATACTAATACATCAGTATCTTTATAGGTTTTTGTATAAATGTCATGACAACATTGAAAATAACCATAAGATAATTAATATCCAGAATATAATAGAACACCCACAGCCAGATGACTCTCGTCTGTGTCTTCTGCGCCTGCTACTGCTCGCCAAACTTCCCAATATGACACCTTTTGCAAATGATCGTCTGCCCATAATTACCTCTCCTTTTATACTAGTAGGTTATTTACAATTAGCACAATGCTATTTTTAAGACAGTAAAAAATCGTATACAATTCTTGATGCAATTGTGTACGATTATATTTTCATTATTTAAGGCACGATAAAAAAGCTTATCTATATTGTTCTGTTCTGTTCTGTTCTGTTCTGTTCTGTTCTGTTCTGTTCTGTTCTGTTCTGTTCTGTTCTGTTCTGTTCTGTTCTAAGCATACCAAAACCTCCGCTTCGTGTCAATACTTATTTACATTTATTTTAGCATATTTTGCTTTTTTTAACAAGGTCAATTTCTTCTTCAATCATGTCATTCCAATCATTTAAAACGTTTTCTTGATATTTTTGCTGTTTTCGGATCATTTTGAGCCATTTAATCATGAATTTTATTGCGCCTACTCCTCATTTCTCAAAGAATTACACGAAAATTAAATAAACAATTGTTTTATAGCATAGAACAGACGTATGGCGCGCTATCAGATATGAATAGCGTATTTTGTCTTTTCATTTACTGTCTGGTAGCACCTCTTATCTCACCAACAAGCGTAGAAAAGCAAAATCTGACCTAATAGAGAATGACCGCAAGAGCATGAACGGGGGCGGAATTTGATTTTTGGAGTGATGATTTTTCAGAATCTTTTTTGTTACAACGGTTTAGACCAGTACTTTCAGCTAAATTATCAAGATGTATCTAATTTTCGGTGGGATATTTACTTCAATTAAGAACCATTAAAAGATTTTTTGTTTTGTCGACGCTCCCCGCATAAATTTTCAATTACTGGTACAGGCTTTTTCGTTTTGTAACAAAAGAACGATTGTTTTACTCGGTATTCCTGACTTTTAGATGGTTGTCGTTGTAATAGATTTATCGGCTTGTAGATTTTGCATGATAAACTTTTTTCTGTTTCATCATTGATTAGATTTTTACTTATAGCAAGTATAGCAAGCAAGTAGAAATATTCATCTATTACCCGAAAAAAGCAAACGCCGTCTTTTTGGCGATTGATTCGGCGTAATAGATGAATATTTCCGCGACCTTATTTTCAAAACATTTTTCGATACAACCGTTTGAACCTGTACCATCAGTAAAAATTCCAAGATGAACAGTTTTGAATAACCCCACCAATTTAAACCAGATTTTTAGTATCAACAAAATTTTAATCTTCTCATCATTAGAACCATTAAAAGATTTTTTCTTTTTGTTGACCAATAGGACAAGGATTTTCTGTTACTGTTTCAAGATTTTCGGTTTTTGATACGAAATGGCTTTGTTTGATACAAGATTTTTTATTTTATCATGGGCAAGTTTACATTTTCTTAAAATCGTCGCAAAACGACTAAAGTCCACGCAGTGCCAATCATATCCTACCCAATGGACAGACAAAAAAATTTTTCGAGGGGGGCGGGGGACAAAGCTAATAGAAAACACCCGAACGTTTGCCATGTATGGCAAACGTTCGGGTGTTCCTACTATTATCATATCACCCTAAACTCGGAATACAATTCTCTGGAGCGGTCACAATTTCAATTTCATTACCATCGACTGTAACAGCTTGATTGTCATCAATTTTAATGCAGCTAAGATGAGCATAATATTTATTAAACGATTCTTCATCATTACCCCAATAATGACGACCATAATGCACATATAAATAAAAGTCAATAAACCCAAGTCCTGAAAAATCACCATTCAAATCTGAACCATGTTTCGGGTCATCATTTTCTTCCGCCACAATGTCTTTTTGCATTATCAACGAGCCAGCAGACGTACCCATGTAGAGTTTTCCTTGTTCAATGTGTTGTGAAATCAACTTATCTGCACCTTTTCGTTTTAATTCTTGTAACAAGAAAAATGTGCTACCACCACATACAAATATGCAATCAGCATTGATTATACTTCTTTCAATCTTTTCAGCGGATTCGATTGCAACATCTAATTTATCAACAACAAGCCCAAGACTTTGTAGTGCTTCCTTGTCGAGATTATTAATGAAATCATATCCCGCCCTTTCTTCATCAGACATTTTGTACATACTTGCAGTGGGAATAAATACTACCTTTTTCCCTAACAAATCTTCGCCTACAAAGCTAGGTAGCAGAGTAGCCGAACCTGCAAACCATGATGCTAAAAATAGTTTTTTCAATTTAACCATCTCCAAAGTTTTTCATTGTTTAAGGTCATTCAAGGCTTTCGCTCGTGCAAAATTCGCTCCTAGTACTTATACCAAAACAAATTTTTCTAATACTTCGACAATCCCATTATCATCGTTTGATTTTGTGACATAGTCAGCAACCGCTTTAACTTCAGCAACGGCGTTATCCATCGCCACACCGAGTTTGGCAAACTTAATCATTTCAATATCGTTGAACCCGTCTCCACAAGCAATCATATCATCAGATGTCATACCTAACATATGCAACAACTTTGCGAGCGACGCCGCTTTATTGATCCCGTTTGGCATTACTTCTAAGAAAAACGGCATCGAACGACAAATGCTAAAACGATCACCAAAGCGTTCGATATACGTTTGCTCAATCTCCGCAATTCGTGCTGGTGTTCCCGTCGTTAACGTCTTAATCGTATTATTTATGACCGATCCACGGAAATTATCAGTTCGCTTCAAAGGCATCCCATTAATATTCGACTCCAATTGGATATATTCATCATCGTCTTCGGTGATAATGTCATTCCCGTCGTAAGCCATGATGTTAACACCAGATTCTTTTGCTAAATCATAGATTTCATGTGCTTCTTCTGGGGTTAAAAATACTTCGTGAATTACTTCGCCAGTTTTGATGTTCGTGATACGACCACCGTTATAAGAAAGGACAAATCCGCCAAATTCATCGAGTTTCAATTCTTGTGCGAGGTTCATCATACCTGGTGTCGGACGACCTGATGCCAATACGACCTTTAAACCTTGTTCTTGTGCCTTGATTAACGCAACACGTGTTTCTGATAAGATGGTATGATCCGATGAATTTAGTGTCCCGTCAATGTCTAGTGCGATTATCTTATATTTACTCATATTAAAAAATAACTCCTTAATCTGTTTTGATAGCATATTGTTGCCAGAATTTTTCGGCAAATTCATCGTTTTCATATCTCGGTACTAGATGAAGATGATAATGAAAGACGCATTGTCCTGCGGAACTACCGTTGTTGTTGATGAGATTTAGCCCTTGACAATTATGAATATCTTTGAGCAAGTGTGCCACTTTTGATACGACTGAAAATACTTGTACCGCCAGCTCGGAATCCATTTCAAAAATGTCAATGCAATGTCTTTTAGGAATTAATAATGTGTGACCCTTGGTTGCGGGTGAAATATCTGCGAAAGCTAAAACATGGTCGTTTTCATAGATTTTTGTGCTCGGAATAACACCCTCAACTATTTTACAAAAAATACAATTTTCCATATGCTCACCGCCTAAAATATGTTATAATTAAGTATAGCATATTTTGCTATAAAAGCAAATTAATATGAGTCATTAGGAACTAATCTTTGCGATCTTGTTAAGTTCCCTTTGACTAGTCAATCATATGTCATACATAGGCAATTGCGAAATACAATTTAAATCGTCATTAAAATGCTCAAATCATCGGAATTATGATGATTTGAGTGGTATTTCGCAATTGCCTAGTATGTCATTACATACTTGAAAGGATGAAACCGTATGACTCTTTGTGAAAATTGGCAAAAATTACTAAAACAGGAAGCAGCAAAGCCTTATATGCAAAATTTGAAACGACAGTTACTCGCTGATTACAATTCAAAAACAGTATATCCGCCACATATGGACATCATAAAAGCACTTGAAACCACGCCGCTGGAACAGGTCAAGGTGGTCATTCTCGGGCAAGATCCATATCATGGTCATGGGCAAGCACATGGACTTTCTTTCTCGGTTTTGAATGGGAATAAAATGCCGCCGTCGCTGATGAATATTTTTAAGGAACTAAGCGATGATTTGCAAGTCCAGCAACCGACAAATACGGATTTAACACCATGGGCAAAGCAAGGTGTTTTGTTACTAAATACAACGTTAACCGTTTTAGCGGGGGCACCGATGTCGCACGCCAACCTCGGCTGGGAAATTTTGACAGATGAGATTTTGCAATCCGTGAATTCGCAACTAGAAAATGTCGTCTTTATTCTGTGGGGGGCGCATGCTCAGAAGAAAATCCGCTTTATCGACCCAAGTAAACACTTAATTATTAAATCGACCCACCCGTCACCACTGTCGGCACACCGAGGATTCTTGGGAAGTAAGCCTTTTTCGCAAACAAATAATTATCTGATCAGCAAGGGAAAAACACCAATCAAATGGGAAAATCTATAATTGTAACCAAAAGGGGCTATTTTGCTTTTTCACTTAGCAAAATAGCCCCTTTGGTGTTTATTTCTAAAAATTAACATCATTGACATCGAAAAATCTTAATTAAAATTTATTTTTCAAAACATTTCAACTTACTACTCTAAATCATTACTAGACGTCTTTTTTTTCAGATGAGACGTTACAACTGCCCCGAATAATAAACCAAATCCAATCAGCAACACATTTCTTGGCGTTAATCCTGTTCGTGGTAAACTTAGAGCTGATCCTGAATCTGGTTGATTTCCTGAACCACTTCCTGGTGGTGAAGTTCCTGGTCCTGATTGGTTACCGTCTGGTGGAGTTCCTGTTCCAATTGCTGACCATCTTGCGTAGATAGTCGTATTGGCAACGATTGGCGTTGTAAAGTTAAATGCTGTATTACCTACATACCAGCCGATAAATATGTGACCTAATCTCTCGGGATTTATTGTTGGTCGTGTTGCTACTGCGCCATGCAAGACTAACTGATTGGCAAATGCTACGTTAAATTCTCCGCCTTGTAAGTTGAATGTTACATCGTGCGGAATCGGTTCCCACTGGGCTGTTACGGTTATATTACCACCTACTATAATTTGAGTATGAAGTTGAGCACTAGTAAATATTTGTCTAATATCAACGCCTGTAACATCGCTAGCCGTTACTTCCCAGTCATCAAATATAAAGCCTGGTCTTGTTGGGTCGTCTGGCATTTCATTGTTTATAGGCATTATAGTAGAATTTGATAATGATTGTCCATCTCTGACTCGACGTCTTATATCAGTAAAACTATCATTAATATTTAAATCAAATGTGATTGTTCGTACTGGATTGTTAGTCCATCGTGCATAGACGACCATATCATAAGTAATCGGATAGTCGGTTCGAAAGTGGAATATGTTTCCTTGTGATATAAGTGTGGGATATAGCGACCAGCCAATAAATGTATAACCTGCACGGAGGGGATTATCAGGCATTGTACTACCGATGCTATTGTTATCTACTGTTTGCCCATGATGTATTTGGATTGTTGTAATAGTTTCCTCGCCTGTTGGTGATTCTAGTTCGTTAGGTAAATTCCAATTGAATGTTAATGTGTGAGGTGCAATTGCTTCCCATCTAGCGTAGATATTAATACCCACTGCCCCAATAATTGGAGTTTCAAAGTTAAAAACTTCTGTTCCTTGTGCATCTATATACCAACCAATAAATGCATAACCTTCACGTACAGGTGGGTTTGCTAGCACGAACGCAACATAATCTGCTGGCAGTGGTTGTCCGTTAACTGCATTTACGTAAGCTAATTCGCTAAAGATACCGTGATTTGGTGCATCGTCAAAGTTATAGAAGAATCTCACATACACTTGTTCTTCATATGATAGGATATCATTGTTATTAAACACATGTTCTTCTCCACTACCAGCCCACTCTCTCCACGGTCCAGGTTGGATACGATAACCATGGGTATATTTTAAGCCGTCATTTAGCCAAGTACTACTTGCAAGGTTTCCTTGAACTGTTGCATCTTCAGTTATAGTTATGTTGTCAATGGCATCGGTGTACCAATAAATGCCGCCACCATACTCTGCAAGATTTCCTACAATGGCTCCACCCGTCATCTCGAGAACACCACCTAAGATAATCACGCCGCCACCACCAAAAGTCGCAGTGTTTTCGGTAATTGTTCCACCTGTCATCGTAAAACTACCGCCATTGTTAGCAACCACGCCGCCACCTCCAATCGCTGTATTTTCAGTAATTATCCCATCTGTCATCATAAAGCTACCACCATGGTCAGTAGCCACGCCACCGCCTACAAGGGCATTGTTGCCAGAGATAGTTCCGCCTCTCATGACGAACTTACCATCATTGACATCAGTAACATACACGCCGCCGCCTAAATAATTTGCCGAATTTCTTTCAATGACGCCACCTGTCATCGTGAACTCGCCACCTAAGATAAACACACCGCCGCCATAACTAGCTTCATTTTCGGCGATTGTACCACCGCTCATATTCATCGTACTACCACCAATTACTCTAACACCTCCACGATGACCAAAATTACTACTAATACCATTATTACGGATATAACCATTATTCAGATTAAATGTACTACCACCAAGAACATTGACACCAAGGGCAGAATTTTGAATATACCCACCATTCATATTAAACGTACTAACACTATTAATTAAAACACCAGTGCCACTAGATTCAAGAATGCTATTACTCATATTAAATGTAGCACCATTAGCAAGCGCCACACCCGATCCCCTAAGATAAGCGTTATCCACGTAAACGACACCGTTGTTTACAGCAAAAACAACAGTTTGGGTATCATTACGAATAGCAGAACCACCATTCATCATAAACGTACCGCCACTATTAACTAGAACAACATTATTACTCATAGAACCAGTACCACCATTACGAATAATAGTAGCATTATTCATTTCCAACGTACCGTCATTAGTAACTTGAATAACATCATTACCATAGAAATGAGCACCACCATTACGAATAATAGAATTACCATTAGCATTAATAATGATATGTCTACCATCAGTTACTATGATAGGAGCCTGAGTGCCACCAAATGTAATGTTGGTTGTTAACTCAATCGTTCTAACAGTCCCATCAGCAGGTACACCATTAATCGCATTTCGTAGTTGTAGAAGGGTTGAAACTTGCACAACTTCACCTTCAAAACTTAATGTGCTTATATCCACTTCATCATCAGCATCGTTGGGGTAATCTTCTGATGCTTGTTCATCAAGATAATCAGCATCAAGTTCAAATTCATCGTCATTGTCATGTTTAGAAACATCATAACTGACATGTTCATCAACATATTCAACATCTGCCTCTTGATTGTAAACAATACTTTCACCATCATCTATAGACGAATGGGCAAAAGCCAAAATTGAATCTAATCGCATGGAAGAAAATAATATTACAAAAACAAGTAGTAATGAAAAATATTTTTTCGATTTAAAATTAAATAACATAATATATCTAGTCCTTTTTATATTAATCTCTGGTTGAAATTATCGTATATTTCTTGGATACTTTTTTTCTTGGATTAGGGTAAGGTATCCATGTCGACAACGTAGAATGGAAAAACTGCCGCTTTTTTTCATAATAAAAACCAAAATTAAACTATCTTCATTTCAACATCAAATATAGTTTAATTTTAGTTTTTTCTTTTTATGTTTATTGGGCACACCAAAAAATCGTTCTGTTCTGTTCTGTTCTGTTCTGTTCTGTTCTGTTCTGTTCTGTTCTGTTCTGTTCTGTTCTGTTCTGTTCTGTTCTGTTCTGTTCTGTTCTGTTCTGTTC
>JGI990J12352_1000035_pt1 | contig 26719 bp, 25 predicted proteins | sample Intmic4MA4BA4MSA_FD_12352 | JGI IMG/M metagenome (IMG submission 12352) | reverse complement strand
CTCACCACCGGAACCCACAGCCGGAGCCCCCGTCATGATCTGAGAGGACACCATGATCCCCGACAACGCCGCCAAAAGCCCTGTCGCGCCAAACGCCACACAGCGGACAAACTTTACATTCACTCCGCTCAAACGCGCCGATTCCTCATTGGCGCCAACTGCATAAATAGACCGACCAAGCCCCGTAAATTGCATGAGCACAAACAAAATGGTAAACACAACAAATAAGATAATCACCTGGAACGGAATCCCCGGGAACCCATAAATCCGATCCGCAAAAAGCCAGCCGGCCCCAATGTAATTGTACCACGAGGGGAAAGAAACGATCGGAAATCCACCAGAGATCAAATAAGCCGTACCACTGAGCGCCGTAAGCAGTCCCAAAGTCGTGATAAAACTGGGTATTCGCAAATAGTTGCGTAACGTTGCCGTAAATATGCCAACCAACGCACCAACGATCAATGTAATCGCAATTGCGATGATAACACCGCTCACCTCACCCATGCCCATCACTTGTATCAAATGGCGTACAAGCCATGCAGTCAGCACACCAGATAGGGCGATCATCGAGCCTACAGACAGGTCAATCTCACCTGAAATGATAACCAACGTCATCCCCAGTGCGATAACGCCGCTAATGGAAACACTGCGCAAAACCGTCATGGCGTTACGGAGTGTAAAGAAATTTGGATTTTGTGTGGAAAAGAAAATCATAACCGCAATTAGTACCAAAAGCAAGGCACTTTTTCGCACATAGATCCCTACTTTTGTGCGTACACTCTCTTCCATTTTTTCATCCTCTGTCGGTTTCTCTATCGTACTATTCACCTTTCAGCCTCCTCCCTCATACACATGGCATATAGCTGATCTACCTCAAGCCGTTTCGGACAAACTTCATCTACAATCTTGCCCTCTTGCATAATCAAGATGCGGTGGCAGGTTTGTAACAGCTCTTCCAGCTCTGACGATACGATGATGGACGATACCCCCTTACGACTCTGCTCCCAAACAATGTCAAAAATCTGCTGCTTGGCATTGACGTCGATCCCGCGTGACGGTTCGTCTAAAAGCAAAATCTGCGGCGCAGTGTTCATCCAGTTCCCAACCAAGACTTTCTGCTGATTGCCGCCTGACAGCGAGGACACCGGCGCTTCTGTAGAGGATGCCTTGATTTGCAGATTCTCCACTTGGCGATCCACAAAAACTCTTTCCTTCTTTTTCGAGACAAAAATCCCCTCCTGCAAAGCTCGCAGACTGGCGAGAACCAGATTCTTGCTAATGGAGTGAATTAAAATAAGCCCCTCCTCTTTCCGATTCTCTGAGGTGAAAGCAATTCCCGCACTCTTCCCTTTTTGGGGACAGGCTTTTTCCATTTTCTTCCCATTTACAAAGATTTCGCCGCTCTCATAGTTGTCCGCTCCGAAAATTGCCCGCAAAAGCTCAGAGCGCCCAGAACCCAAGAGGCCTGCAATCCCCAGCACTTCACCTTTTCGCAGCGTGAAGCTGATCTCTTCAAAATATTTCTTCGAGGTCAACTGCTTTACCTCTAAAATAGACTCATCTGCATGCTGAAGGTCTTCCGGAATTGTCTTGACTTTGATATCCCCAAACATCATGCGGATGAGCTTCTCTTTTGTGAGATTTTCTACTTCTTCAATTCCCACAAGCAGCCCGTCTCGAATCACTGTAACTGTATCTGCCACTTGGAAAATCTCTTGCAATTTATGACTGATGTACAAAATGATAACACCTTTTTCCCGAAGCTTTCGCACCACTACAAAAAGCTTTTCCGCCTCACTTTGCGCAAGAGAACTAGTTGGCTCATCGAGAAGCAGGACATGGGGGTTAAATGACATAGCTTTTGCAATCTCTACCAACTGTTGCTGCCACATACTTAAATCTTTCACCAGCGTTTTTGGTGAAATGCTGATGCCAAGTTCCTCTAAAAGCTCTTTTGAATCCGCATTCGCCTTTTTATAATCAATCAAACCAAATTTGTTCTTCGGTAACCTGCCAAAAAAGATGTTTTCCGACACAGAAAGGCCCGGGATAAGACTCAGTTCCTGGTACACCGTCGCAATGCCTTTATCAAATGCATCCTTCGGATTTTTAAGGTCTAACTCCATATCGTCTATGTAGAGCGCACCTTTTGTCGGCATAATCGCCCCCGAAATGGCTTTGACCAATGTGCTCTTCCCCGAACCATTCTTCCCCAAGAAGGCATGTACCTTCCCCGCAGGAAATTCCGCCGTGAAATCATCCAAAGCCCGAACACCCGGATAGTCTTTCGTTAGATTTTGTATCTTTAAACATTTCTCCATAATGCTACATCCTAATCTTGGTGTGGGAAAAGGGAGGCAGCAAACGATTCTCCCTTCCCCTCAGTCATTTTTCCACAGACCGACTTACATGCCTGCTCTCCACTCCTCAAGCCATGCATGGATTGCCGCTTCTTCCCCGGCACTCATTAGAATGCCCGGTGTCCGGATTTCTGCCGCTGAATCTCTGCCCATAAGCGCCATAGCTAAGTTATATCCCGCCGCACGGCCCAGCGCCACAGGGTCTTGCCCGTTTGCCGCAATTAGATTTCCGTCATTTTCTAATAACATGTAGGCAATTTGCTCACTCATAGCAATCGTAAAGCCCGGAATCGTAACGCCCGCATTTCTTTGCGCCATTACGCTACCAACCGCCGCGCCTTCGTTTGCCCACCACCATACTTGGATGTCAGGGTGCGCAACCAACGTCTCTGCCGCTGTGTTGATGGCTGTGTCTGCCATCCAGTCGTCCACTTCTACGATGATTTCAACGAGATCATACACCTTGCTCATAAATCCGCTCGTTCTCGCATCACTCATTACTGTATTTAGTCCGTGAAACTGCATGACAGCCATACGAATCGGGAACTCGTCAAAGTTCTCAAGTAAGTACTCACGCGCAACTTCTCCAACCTGTACGCCTTTGCCAAACTGGTCAGACTCTGCCCATCCAACTTGTAACTCTTCTCCCAGATCCATGTTCACACCGAAAATCATAACACCTTGCTCTGCGGCCTCCGTCAGCGCCGCTACTGAACCCACCGGATCAACAGGGAAGATTGCAATCCCGTCAACTCCGGCCGCTAGGGCATTGTGAATGTTTGTGACCTCTTGGTCAAGTTGTCCTCCTGAGAATCCCGGAATGACATTTGCGCCAAAAGACTCAAGGGTTTCTTGCATAGATTGCTGCAGCATCCTTTGAAACTGGTCTTCTATCAAAACAAATGCCGCAACTGATTTGCCTTCCAGATTATCTAGTACCTCAGGCTCTTCGTCCATCGGTTCTTCATCTGCCGGCTCTTCATTTTCCGACTCTACTTCCGCCGCCTCTTCCGCCGCCGGAGGCGGAGCCGAACCCCCACAGGCGGCAAATCCAACTACAAGTGCAAGTATGACTAGTAATGCGAGTAGCTTTTTCATGTTCCATGACCTCTTTTCTTAAATTTACTTCCATGCAAGGTAACTGCATCGCTTATGCCCACTGCGCTTTTACGCAGAAAACACCTTACTTTTCTTGGTTCGGTTGCCCGTTCCAAGCTGAAAGCCCTCCATCAACAGGGATGTTTACACCACAGAGATGCTCTGCCGCGTCTGAAGCCAAGTACACGATCACATTCGCACACCATTCAGGCTTGCAAAGACTTTGCGCCGGCATATTCTTGCGGAAACTCTCCAAAACCGCCTCTGAAGACCCGCTTAAAAACATAGGCGTTTCTACCGCACTGGGCGAGACAACATTCACTCGAATGCCTTTCGCCGAATAATCCATCGCCATCGCACGGCTCATCGCATGCACCGCGCCCTTTGTAGCGCAGTAGAGGGACATGTTATAATCCCCGCCCATGCCCGAAACAGAGGACATGTTGACCACAGCACCTTTTTTCTTCGGTAACATCTGCGGAATCAACGCCTGCGACATGTTGAACATGCCACGGACGTTAATGTCAAACTGGAAGTCATAATCATCCATCGGCACCTCGTGCAACAGACCGACACGGAATACTGCGGCATTATTGACCAATACATCACATCCACCACTTGCCGCGACTGCTTCGCTGAGCTTTGCAACTTCCTCTCGCTTCGATACATCCACTTTCAATGTCACGATCCGACTCGGATCAAAAAGCACCGAAAATTCAGCTTTGACAGCTCGCAAGTTCCCTTCATTTACATCCGTGATGAACACTCGATCACCCAAATCTAAAAATTGCCTTGCCGCTTCCTTCCCAATTCCACTGGCCGCACCTGTGATTACTACATTTCTTACCATTTTTTCACTCCCTTTTGCAATTCTATCGCACAAACAACATCGAACGCTATTCTAACCTAACCCCGCTCTCCATGTTCCAGATCGAAATGATCCACGACACCACAAATGGTCACATCGACAATCACTTCGTGATCTCCCAGAACCAGATTGCAAGCTCCTCCGTCGCAAACGACCAACACTATATCCCCCACACCCGCATTTGCGCCATCAAAAGCAATTTCATGCCTGTCTTCACCCAGATAGGACACGATCATAAGCTTGTATCCATGATATGTGGCATCCTTCACGATAGATACCACATTCCCCACAACTTTTGCAAGCTTCATTTCATTTCCTCATTATATTGATCAATAAACCCCACAATCGCGGCATCCAACGGGACACGAGGTCTGCGGAATACACGCGCGGCCTCTTTGGAGCCAACGAAATAGACAAAATCCCCAGCCCCCGCCTGCCCTGTGGCATCTGCCGCGATAAATAGGCCACCCAGCCGCCCCTGCTCGATTTTCTGCACCACCAGCAGGGAAATTCCCTCCAGCCCCTGTGCTTTCACCGTGCATACGGCGGTGCCGCACACTCTGCCCGCATTCATAGACTGCTCCCACGGCGGTCAAAGATCCGCTTGCTTTCCACGTCAATGTGGTCAATGATACCGACAATGGCATTGTCTACCGGTTTATCCTCCGTCAAACAGGTCTGGCGCGAGGATGACCCGGATACTACCATGACAACCTCTCCCACACCCGCACCGACTGTGTCTACGCTGACAAGCATGGAACTCTCTTCCGCAAACGTCTCAAGTGCAATCGGGCGCACCAGCAGAAGCTTCATGCCGGAGAGCTTTTCCGCTTTATTCGTGCTGACAACGGTACCTACTACCCTGCAAATTTGCATGACGCTTAATCCTCCGGCTTAAACAGCACCTTTGTAAACACTTCTTTCCGCTCGTGCATCATCTCAAAGGCCTGCCGCCCCTCTTCCAGACGGAAGCGATGGGTAATCAATGGGTTAACCTTGATGGCACCGCTTTTCATAAACTGCAACGCACTTTCCCACTCATTGATGGGCAGCGGATTCATCAGCGAGTTCCATGAACCGCGGACGGTAATCTCCCCTCGCAAAATGTGGGAAATGGCTTTGTTCGGGAAGATAACATCGTCATATGTAATGCCGCAATAGATCGCCGTACCCGATTTCTTCAAGGACAGCACTGACTGAACAAAAGTAGCCTTATTCCCTGCAAGCTCAACGGCGATATCTACCCCCTCACCACCCGTGAGGTTTTTGATTTCTGCCACGGGGTCACATTGCAGACCATTTAAGCCCTTTGCCGCTCCCAATCGCTCTGCCATGTGTAACTTTTCATCCGATACGTCCACCGCAAACACCTGCGTGACCCCTAATGCCCTGAGCCATTGCATGGTAATAAATCCAATCGCCCCCATGCCATAGACCACGGCGGAAGAACCCGCCTCAATCGTACCCACCTGCCGCACTGCGTGAAGCCCCACTGAGACAGGGTCTGTCATACAACCCATCTCATAATCCACATTCGAGGGAAGTTTTAGGCAATTTGCTGACTCTACCACGATGTATTCCGCCATGGCACCGTCCCTGCGGGAACCATAGTAGTCATATGTATCACACATGTGGGACTTGCCCACCTTGCAATAAGGGCAGGTGCCGCAAGGAAGCATCGGCATCGCCGTCACCCGATCTCCTACTTCCAAGTGTTTGACATCCGCACCGACTTCAATCACCTCACCGGCAAATTCATGCCCGATGGTTGTCGGAAAATTATAGGTTCCCTTCACCATTACCCGTGGAATATCAGAGCCGCATACACCACAGCACTTTACTTTGATTTTCACCTCTGAACCCCGCTCAATCTCCGGAATGTCCACCGAAACACATCGGATATCCCCGGGTTTAAAAAGGCGCAATGCTCTCATTTTTCCTGTCATTTTCTCTCTCCTTCGCTTGATCGCGGCCTACTACTAATAAGCACTCGTACCGCTACCCCCGGTTACAATGGCAATACCTGAGCTTGTTCCGAGACGATTTGCTCCCGCCTCCACCATCGCCTGCGCACTTGCACAATCTTTTACACCGCCGGAAGCCTTCACGCCGATTTCCGCGCCCACCACTTTGCGCATCAAGGCAACGTCTTCCACCGTGGCACCACCAGAAGAAAAACCTGTGGAGGTTTTCACGAAATCTACGCCAATCATCTTGCAGATCGCGCAAACACGCACTTTTTCCTCCTCCGTGAGCAGACAAGTCTCAATGATTACCTTCAGAAGCGCCCGCCCGGAAACCGCGATAGCAACAGACTCAATATCATTTTTCACATAGTCCCAATCTCCGGCTTTCACCGCACCGATGTTTATTACCATGTCCACTTCCAAGGCACCGTTTTCAATGGCCTCTCTCGCCTCAAACACCTTGGTTTTCGTAGTCGTCGCACCCAGCGGAAAACCGATCACTGTGCAGACTTTTACATCAGAGCCTTTCAGGCACTCCCGGCTCAGCGGTACATAAGAGGGGTTCACGCAGACAGACATAAATTGATTTTCTCGCGCCTCTTCACACAATTTTCTGATATCCGCCTCTGTTGCCACCGCTTTGAGCAAGGTGTGGTCCACCAACTTATTGAAACCGCCACTTGCGGCGCAAAGTGCACCCACAGCGTCTCTTTTTTGCAACTTTTTATAAATTTCCTCTGTAATCCGCTCTATCAGCAGATCTAAATCTTTGCTTTTTTCCATAGTAAGCGCCTTCCTTTTTTATCAAAGATTATTTGCTCTAAGCCACACCAATTACAGAGAGGTCGGCAAAATCTTCTCCACATCCTCGTGTGGGCGCGGAATCACGTGGACACCCACAAGTTCCCCAACCCGCTTCGCCGCCGCGGCACCTGCCTCGGCCGAGGCTTTGACCGCGCCGACATCGCCGCGCACCATGACCGTAACAAGACCCGACCCAATTTGCTCTTTGCCGATTAATGTCACATTTGCCGCTTTTACCATTGCATCCGCCGCTTCAATTGCACCGACAAGTCCTCTTGTTTCTACGAGACCTAATGCTTGCTTTTCCATGTTTGTTCCTCCCTTATAAAATTGTTTTGTCCTCTTTTCGATTCTTTGGGACTTAACTTTCCCTCTACTTCTTTTTCGGCAAAATATCTTCCACTTCACCATGAGGCCGAGGAATCACATGGACACTTACAAGCTCTCCAACTCGCTTTGCCGATGCGGCACCCGCCTCTACAGCGGCCTTCACCGCACCGACATCGCCGCGCACCATGACAGTAACGAGACCCGAGCCAATGTTTTCCTTACCGATCAAAGCCACATCCGCCGCTTTCACCATCGCATCTGCCGCCTCAATTGCACCCACGAGACCGCGGGACTCCACCATACCCAATGCTTGTAAATTCATAACAATTTCCTCCTTTTTGCTGACCTTCACTATTTTTTCTGCTCTGCTTTCTATATTTTCCCATTTTTTTGATTCTTGCTTTTTTTCTTTTTCCAATTTCGGCCTCTTCCTCCTTCACGGCTTGCTCTTTTACGATCTATTTACATTAGCGCATCACGCATAGAAGCATGGGGCGCCGGAATAACCATTTTTCGCGCAATCATACCGCCGCATTTCGGACTCTTTATTCCCACCTCGACAGCCTCGCTCACTGCCGCGACATCGCCGCTTACAACCATATAAGATTTCCCGCCAAGACCCCGCCCGAGGCGAATCTCCACCAAGCGCACATCTGCCGCTTTCACCGCCCGATCACTCGCATAGATGCAGGCAGCAAGCGAAAATGTCTCAATGGCGCCCAATGCGCCATGTGCTGCAAGCTCCCCTGCGCCGATAATGGCCTCGAACACCTGCGGATGCAGCCCGGGGATAACTATGCTGTCAATCAAGCTCTCCCGCGCGATGTTCTCTCCGACAGTTACAGCACTTGTCACCGCCGCCACCTCACCCCGCACCATGACGACAAATTTCCCGGGACAGACCGCTTGCGCAAACACTAAGGTAGTCGCCGCAACCTTTAACATAGCATCCCCCACTTCAATGCCGGCAGGAACGCTGTTTAGCTCTATTAATCCCAAAGCGTCCATTTCCATCTATCCTCCCTCGCCTTCAATGACGATGCATCCCGCGTCTATCGACAATACCCGCCCCGCAATGCTTGCGTGAACATTCGCTCCAAGTGTTTTATCCGGAATCTGACCGATCTGCTCCCCGAACGCCACTTTTTGCCCCACCTGCACACAGGGAAGGCTCGGCGCACCGATATGCTGTTTGAGCGGAATCTTTACCCTCTGAACATTAAGCGCCTTGCGCTCCATCGGGGCGGGACAATCGTAGTCTCGCAGTCCAAGCCGTGAAATAAGACGCCCGACAGGAAGATTTTTAAACTCCCGCTCCGCCAAAACTCCTATGGATTCCGTTTTCTCAAAGGGAACTTTCTTCCCAAGCAACTCCCCCTTAAGCCTTGCCATCACCCGACCGGGCGCAAGCCCCATCGTACAAGCAAAATAACTGCAAACCCCACATTCGCAACAACTCACAACCGCCTCCGGTGCGATCAGTTCGCCATTGCCATAGGCCAACGCGCGCATTGCCAGATGGGGCGCCGTCCCTAACCCCAAAGTCCGCCGCGGACAGAGCATGGTACATTGGTTGCATTGACAGCAGACAGAGCGGGCAAGCTTGATCTGGTACTCCAGCGGCGCAAGCTTCCTTTGGAGCAAGCTATGAGCCTTCGGCAAAATAATGATCCCGCCCAAAGTCTTTGTCACAGGCGTCTCCCAGTCCTCGGCTACAGTGCCCATTGCAGGACCTCCCAGGATGGCCTCATAGCCGTCTTCCCGCTTTGGACCTTCGGCATATTCGATTAGCTTTTTAATCGACGTCCCAATCGGTACCTCCACGGTTACCGGTCGTTTTACTTCTCCCGTGATGGTGACATATTTGTGGGTGAGCGGAACACCTGCCACAGCCTTCGCCACGTTTACCAGCGTACTCACATTAAGTACCACAGCCCCCGCCGCAATGGGAATGCCACCTGTCGGCACAACCCGCCCTGTAACCTCATATACGAGCGCCTGTTCATCTCCGGAGGGATAATAATTGTCTAAGCATTTGAGCGTGATATCTTCTTGCACCTCTGCCAAAACTTGCTCCAAACTTGCCGCCGCTTGCTTATATTTCGCCTTTAGACAAATCACCCCGCGCGGCGCCTTTGCCGTCTCCATGGCAAGGCGCATTCCCTCAACTACTTTTGCAGCGTCAAACTCCATGATCTGCCGGTCGACTCGCAAAAGGGGTTCACATTCTGCACCATTTGCAATTATCACTTCCGCTACCGCTTCAAGCTTTACATGGGTCGGAAACCCCGCTCCACCAGCCCCGACAACGCCTGCTTGTTTGATTTTTTCTATATGCGACATGTCCGATGACCCCTCCGATTAGAGAATGTGGAACGCGCCCGATAGCGTGCATCTGCGGGCGCGGACAAAATCCTTCGCCGAGGTAAGCCCCTCCCCCGTCGGAGTGGAGATCGTCAGCGTCGTATATCCCTCTCCCTCAAAGCCAAGGCCCGCAAATGAAGGGCCGTTTTTCACGAAAATCGTGGTATCAAGCGCCTGTGCCGCTATGGTGAGACGATCCACATTCTTCGAGTGCATAATCGCCGTATGGAAACAGCCATTTTCTGCCGCAATGGCACAGTCTACCGCATCTTCAAACGTTTCCACTGCCACGATGGGCACAATCGGCATCAGCATCTCTGTTGTGACCAGCGGATGCTCTGCATTTGTCCGACAAATGACAAGTTCCGGCTCCGAAGCAGGCGAAATACCGCTCTCCTTCAAAATATGTAAGGCCGACTTCCCAACAAAAGCTTTGTTCGGCATAACGCCATCTTTCCCATCCTGAAGCACCCGCGCTGTCACCTGCTCAATCTCCCTGTCACTCAGCAAGTAAGCTCCCGCCGCAATCATGCCCGCAATCAGCTTCCCTTCGACCGCACGCATTACAAAAACTTCCTTCTCCGCAATACAAAGCACGTTATTGTCAAAAGACGCCCCACGCACAATATCCTTTGCAGCTTTCTCAATATCTGCCGTATCATCCACAATCACCGGCGGATTCCCGGGCCCTGCAGCGATTACTTTTTTGCCGCTTTTCATGGCCAACCGCACTACCGCTTCCCCACCTGTGACGGCAAGAATGCGAATTTGGGGATGCTCCATGAGTTCTCTCCCCGTCTGCGCTGATGGCTCTGCCACTGTGGCGAGCAAGCCTTCCACTCCGCAGACCTCGCAAATGGCCCGGTTTAGGATTTTCACAGCCTCGTTCGAGGCCCTCTTCGCCGCCGGATGGGGATTAAAGACCACGCCGTTTGCCCCCGCTACCATACTCAAACTGTTGTTGATCACTGTCGCCGTCGGGTTTGTCGACGGCGTGATGGCACCGATCACGCCATAAGGCGCCGCCTCTGCCAACGTCAGCCCATCATCCCCAGAATAAGCTTTGGGCACGAGGTCTTCTATCCCCGGTGTTTTGCCAGCCGCCAATTTGTTTTTTAGGATTTTATGGGACACCTTCCCATACCCTGTCTCCTCCTGCGCCATCCGAGCAAGAAGCTCTGCATTTTCATTTGCAACGGCACGCATTTTGGTAATCACCTCAGCCCGCACACGGATGGGTAGGCGGGAAAACTGCTTCTGCGCGCTTGCCACTGCTCGAACCGCCTGCTCCACACTCTCCCAGACCCCATTCGTCCCACAAAAGCTACCTGACGGAACTGCTTTATCACTCTCTGCCAATCCAAAGTCCGCTTCCACGCCCATTTCCAGCAAAATATTCTTGATTTGACCATCTGATAGCGACATGCTCCTATCCCTCCTCTTCCACAATCTGCATCTTAAACTGCACGGCCTTGTCCCTGGCCAGGGGAGTCAGGATACAACCTTTTTTGATTTGCAAACGGGAAACTCCCTCTTTTTGTAAGCTTAAAATATCTTCCTCTAACAGTAGTCCCTCACAGGCCTCCTCTCGCTGAGCAAAGTTCATGCTACAACGATTCACCTCCATCGGATGAATCGTACCGGACAAGACGATCTGCCGAATCGTTTCTTCCACAATGTGTCGGATTTCAAGCTTCGTCATCTCGTGCATCCTCCAGGCTCTGAAAATAATTTTACGCTTTGTCCCTGTTTTAGACCCGAGGCACAGGATTCATCCACATCCAAGTGCAATTCCATTGAGAAACCCCAACTCCTTTTCACCAGAACGTTTGCAAAAATCATCGTGCGGCCATCGCTTTCTACTTTGGCGAAAATCCTCTGACCCGCAAAGAATCCATAAAGAGGCAAGTCTTCCTCCGACAGATGCACGTGCCGTTGGGGCGGTGCGACAATGGAAACTGTCACCTCACCTGCCGCTCCTCGCAGGAGGCCGCCCTCTTCCGAAAGGCCAAGTCGGCGCTTTTCTGTATCGCTTATGTCTAAGCGTGAGATTTCTACCGAATGCGGAGCAACCTTCATCGGGAATACGCCTTTCGTCGTGCTGATATGTAGCCTGCCATCACGTTTTTCGCCGAAAAGTGTATGCCTATCACGAGACGAAAGATGCACATGGGCCGGAATCTCAAAGGCTCTGACCCAGCAGGTTTTCTCCCATTTCGCCAGTGTAGAAAACACAGCGGAAGTCACATTTTTTTCGATTACCGCCTTTTCCACCTTCACATCCTCCGTCACACCGTAAGCTTCTGCAACATTTCCTTTAAGCTCTTGTGGCAAAGACTCGCACCGCCGACCAGAAAGCCATCTATCCCATCCAAGCAACCAAGCTCCGCGATATTTTCCGGCTTCACACTACCGCCGTACAAAAGCTGAATTTCCATCCTTGCTATACCGAATCGTTCCCTCAAATCCGCTGAAATCCAGCTCATCGTCTCCGCCACCTGCGCAGGACTTGCCGCACGCCCCGTCCCAATCGCCCAGACAGGCTCATAGGCGATGATTACGTCTCGGGGCGAGACATCTTCTAAGCCCTTTGCAAGCTGATTTTGTAACACTTCCCGCCATCTGTCACCCTCTCTATCTGCCAAAGATTCACCCACGCATACAATGGGCAGGATGCCATGCTTTTGCGCAGATTTCACTTTCCGATTCACCATGGCATCGTCCTCACCGAACATTTCCCTGCGCTCAGAATGTCCGATTATTACGTGAGTAGCCCCTGCGTCTTTCACCTGCTTGGCGGATATCTCTCCCGTATACGCGCCAGATTCCGCCCAATGCATATTTTGCAGCCCCATACCAATATTCTTCGACTGCGCATACTCCAGCACCGTACCGGCGAGCGTTGCCGATACGCAAAGCAGAAGCTCCGGCTCTCCAGGCAATACGACCTCTAAATTTCGGATTATCTCCCGCGCTGAAGCCGTGGTCAGATTCATTTTCCAATTTGCCGCAATAAGCATAGTCATCCCTCAATCTTTATTTTTCCTAATCACAAGATCATGCGCCTTTGATCTTCCCTAAGTATTTTTGTCAGTAATGCAATAAATTTGTCACAATTTATTTCTTTTTTGTCTATTTGTCCAAATTTCAGGTTGTTTTATACTTGACTTTCCTTTTTTTCCCTTGTATAATTTTTTTGTAATGTTGCTTTGAACAGACTTTTCAAATCTAACTATCGCTTGTATTGCGACCGTACTTTCTATGCTAGTTTTATGCTTTTCATTTAAAGAATATACCCTGCAAAAAACACTACATGTCCATAATTTTTAGGAGGAACCCTCTATGCTTGCCTATTTTTTAGATGAATCTAACCACATTTCTTTGAAGAATCTCGCCGAACCCACGCCAACGGAACAAAACGCCATCCTCAAAGTGGAGTCCGCCTCTATCTGCGGGACGGATTTCCGCACCTTCATGAAGGGAAATAGCAAGATCACCCCACCTCGGATCATGGGTCACGAAAGTGCCGGTACCATTATTCACGCCGGAGCTTTCGCCAAGGCTCACGGTCTGGCTGAGGGGATGCGAGTCACGGTAGCTCCCGCGATTGGCTGCAACGACTGCTGGCCTTGCTCGGTGGGGCGTACCAACATGTGCGACAAACTCACCACCATCGGATTCCAATACGAAGGTGCCTTCGCCGAATATATGGAACTCCCCAATCAGGCCATCAAAATGGGAAATGTATTGCCTTTATCAGACGAGATCGACTTCGAAAGCGCTGTTTTGTCCGAACCTGCTGCCTGCGCACTCAATGCCCAGGGCTACTTAAACATCACAAAGGGCGATTTCGTCGTGATCTATGGCTCCGGCTTTATCGGCTGTGTCCACGCAGAACTCGCCTTTGCTGCGGGGGCAGAACAGGTCATCATGGTCGAAATCGCCGCGCCACGCCTGGAAGTTGCCAAACAAATGGTACCGGGCATCGTGGGGATTGACCCTCTGTCTCAGAACACGAAAGCAGAAATCCATCGCCTGACCCGCGGACGGGGCGCAAATGTGGTGATTACAGCCCTATCGGTGCCGGAGCTCCATACCGAAGCTTTAGAAATCGCCTCCAAAATGGGGCGGATCAGTCTCTTTGGCGGCATTCCCGGGGACGCAAAGGGATACTTGGATTCAAACCTCATTCACTACAACGAACTTTGCGTCTACGGCGCACACGCCACCCTGCCCGGGATGATGCAAGAGATGCTGAAGCTTGTTCAAAGCGGGAAAATTGATCTGAAAAAATATATCTCTAACCGAGTAACACTTGCAGACATTGAGCAGGGCTTCATCGCTCTACGGGATGAAAACGCGATGAAGGTTGTGGTTACGACTTAGCGGAGACTGTAAGCACCATTGCCGTTTTGCGGCACAGAGCTCTAAATAATCAAATTCGCCCCTTGGGAAGTGCAATCTTCCCAAGGGGCGAATTTGATTATTCCTTATTGTAATCGAGCGTTTTATTTCCAGTTATCGGCCTTTACTGCACGTTTTCGCTCGAAAAATTTATTATTATAGTCAAAGCTACCTTTTCGCGCATCCAGCAATATCTTCCTGCCGCGCTCATGTCTCGTGTAAACAAGCTTGGATTCTCCAACGTGCTTTTTCCAGTGTTTATGAAATAATTCGGCATTCGCTTTGTTGTTTGCAAACAGTGTCGGCACGGCGAAGTATGATGGCCGAAAATGTGCAATCGACATGAGTACATAGCGCGGATTATCGACGCGTTGGTACAACTCATGTATGCACTGTATGTATAAATTGTTTTCATACACTGTCGCCCCGTGCAACCTTGTGCTGTACAATGTTGCTTGCATAAACGAATCTCTAACCATCTTTGTTTTTTCAACACGATTTGAAACCAACGCACGGGAAGTTTGAAACATGCCAAGGTCATACAAAGCAGCAAGCATTGTATCTCCAACCGCCTGCATATTTTTAATGGGGTTATAATGGCCAATCAATCTTGCGACAAAATAAAGTTGCCACAATGCAAGCAGTCCTGCAAATAAAATTTCTATCTCTCCAATGCCTTCCATTGTCATCCAAAAAGAGAGTACGATCTTGGCCAAAATTCCGAAAATCATGCCCTGTAAATCTCGAAACGCAAAAGACTTAAAGCGCTCCTCTTCTGCGATATTTCCCTGGAAGGTATTGATTATTTTTATATCTTCGCCGCCAAATTTTTCTAGAATTTCTTCCCAGCGTTGCTTCGTCTCTGCACGGTTTTCTGCTAATCGGTACATTTTTTGATTCGTGCTTTCATGTTCTCTTGCAAGTGCTTGTTCAGGGACCATTTCTAATCGTTCAAGCCCGCTTTGGATCACATCTTCCGAGTATGCAATTCCAACAAATCCTTGGAAGCGACGCTTCAGTGTGCCGTAATCGCAAAGATCCCATTCGGAAAACAGTTTTCGCTCATTGTCATGCTTCGTCACACTAACCAGATGCCAGATGTTCGCCACTTTCTGCACATCCCTCTTACAGTGCCGAATCGCACGACCCCGCATCTGATTCGACAACATAAACGACCCAACGAAACTTGCCATAATCAGGCTATTGACAGCAGGACAATCCCATCCTTCCCCCAAAAGCGCAACTGTCCCAATCAAAATATTGACTTTTTTCTCAATCACGGCTTGCGTAATCGCGTGAACAAGTTGATTTTTATACTTCTCACTAATTTTAATCGAGACATATCCACCTACAGGAATCTCCAGAAATTCACACCCCGGCACCTTTTCCTTTAAAAATGGAGTGAGCGAAATCGGGATTATTTTCAAGGACCCTGTCAAAATTGCTATATTAGGACAAGCCTCCATTTGGATGAGTTTTTGAAAAATCGGCACAACACCGATTTTATTATACTGCGCCTGACCAAGTGCTTCTTTGCGAATATAGTCCGTCAAAACAACCATACTTAAGTCGCTCTGTAACGATGCGTATTCCCGCTCTGCAATTTCTAAGATGCTCTCCATTTTACACGCACTGCTTGCCATCAGCGTTTTTAATGCGCTGCAGTTCAAAATCGTTACATTTCGTTTTTCAATTCCGCCAATCTGACTCAGCTCGCTGCGCACCGCGTCGAGCGTTGCGCGATGTTGTGCAAACAGCTCCTGATCCTCGAACAAAACGCCTTGTAGCATGATCTCAAGCCATTCCATATCAAACTGCGGAATGGCCGAATTGCCGCCTAATTTTCGGAGAATGGTTCTATCCACTTTTTCGCCGACAGCGTGTAAAAAAACCAATAAGCTACTATAATATCTAGGATTTCCCATTATTTTTTCTTCGTGCTTTGCATAATGATTCAGCTCCGGCATCTCAGCTAAGATTTGAATGAATTGCTGATTCAATTGAAGTCGTTCGGCAAAATTTGCAAAGTCGCTTTTCATTTCCAGTGCGATTTTTTCTTCTTCTCGCGATAGCTTATTGAAGATGACAAAATCTTGATGCGGACATAAATCTTTTGACGCCACTAATTCAGGAATCGAAATTTCACAATCAACCGGCCCGCAAAGATCGACATATTTGTCCCACTCACTTTTGTCTACATCATACGGCGGCGTTGCTGTGAGCGAAATAAGTTTCACACCTGATAAGGCCTTTAAAACTTCCGTCAAACTTTTCCACCATGCGCTACGCAAATGATGCGCCTCATCCAAGACGATTACTTCGATGTGGTTCGATTTTATTTCTGCAATTAAGTCATAGTCTATTGTGCTTCCACGCGGGACGGTTGCTTCTTCCTCTTCCATGCACTCTAATTCTTCTTCAATCTTCTTGCGCCGGTGCGCAAAATGCAGGCCTTGATAAGTCGCAACATTAAACTGTTTCAAGTTATAGATATCGGTGCTAATAAAGTCCGGCATTTGATCTGCTTGTACAAACAGGGTCAAAAATCGCTCTAGCCATTGATTTTTAATGGTACGCGTTGGCGACAAAATCAAAACATTCTTATTGAGGCGACGCACAACCTCCAGTCCTAAAATTGTTTTCCCTGAACCGGGTGCCGCTACCACATTCAATTTATCGTCATTCATATGTGCGTCAAGCTCCGCCAGGACATTGGCTTGATACTTTCTCCATGGATATTTGAACGTATAGTTTTCTAAAAACATAGCTTTATTGCACCTTTCTATGTCTTTTTTTCTTCAACTTATTCGAGTAAAGGTATTTTATCAAAACTTCGATTTATTTACAAGTCTGTCGTGTTTCCACAGACGTATTCCACTTAAAGCCCGACATCTCTTGAAAGGGAGATGTCGGGCTTTAAGTGGAACATGATTTCTCTGAAACTTAAACGTTTTATAGAGTTCGTCTCGATTTCTTCATGCGTTGGGATGACAAGATGACTGCCGCAACAATAATCGCGCCTTTGAGCATCTGCTGCGGGTGAGACGGTACATTCATTAAGTCCAGAATATTATTGATGATCCCCAAGATAAACACACCAATGACAACACCACTAATCCGACCCTCACCGCCCGACAGACGTGTGCCGCCGATCACGACTGCTGCAATACTGTCCAGTTCCAAACCGACACCGCTAAGCGGAGAGCCTACACCTAATCGAGATGTGAGCAGGATACCCGCAATCGCACAGCAGAAACCCGAATAGGCATAGGGAAAGATTTTATAGCGCAATGTATTAATGCCGCTCAAGCGCGCAGACTCTTCATTGCCGCCGATGGCATACAAAACACGCCCGAACACCGTGTAGCGGATGATGACAAAAGCCAAAACCGCAAGTGCCGCCCAGATGATAGCCGGTATCGGCACAAACCCGAGCACACGTCCACCACCAAGCAAAGAAAACAGCTGTACATTCGGGAACGACGACCAAATAATCGAAACCGCACCCGTGTACCAATATGCAACACCTCGCGCAAAACTCATCATACCCAAGGTGACAATAAATGGCGCTACTTTAAGCTTCGACACAACCAAGCCGTTCACTGTGCCAAGCCCAATTCCAATCAATATGGTAAGAACAATCGCAGTCCCCATGCTAAATGTCCGCAGGAGTCCCGCCACAAGCACGCCGCATACGGCAAGAATCGATCCCACCGAAAGGTCCACACCACCTGATAATATAACCATAAACATACCCATACTGACAACCATGTTCACAGCCACTTGCAACAACAAATTGCTGATATTGGCAGATGTCAAAAAAAACGGGGACAATAATGAGGCGATGACAATGATGAGAAACAACACACTCAATGGGATGAGTTGTGATGAAAAATACGAGCGTATTGGCTCAAATTTTGAAGGACTTTTTATACTGCCATGTGCAATCTGTGACATTATTCTTCACTCCTATACATCAGTTCCAAAATGCGCTTCTCATCTGTAATATGCTCCCGCGGAACCGCTCCCACCAGTTTGCCGTTGCGCATAACTAGAAGGCGATGGCAAAGACCCATGATCTCCTCCATTTCAGAGGAAATTACCAGCACCGACATACCGTTTTTGGCGAGTTCGTTTATTAGATTGTAAATCTCCGCCTTTGCACCGACGTCAATTCCCTGCGTTGGCTCGTCCGCGATGAGGACTTTTGGCTTTGCGGTAAGCGCCTTGGCGATGACGACCTTCTGTTGGTTTCCGCCACTCAATTCCCCGCTTAGCGTACTCGTTGTCGGTGCTTTTATGTTGATTTTTCGCTTTAACTCTTCAGTATGCAGACGTTCCTTCTTGCCCTGCAAAATGCCCAATCGAAAAAATTGCCTGAGCCTTGAATATGTGATATTTTCCCGAATGCTTCGGGTGAGTACCACGCCTTCTCCTTTTCGGTCCTCCGGCGACAAAAACACGCCTTCCCGCACCATTTTCCCAGGTGTGCATTTTGAGATTTTCTTGCCGTCTAACGTCACGCTTCCTGTGTGTATGCGGTCGATGCCGTAAATTGCTTTTACAAGCTCCGTTCGACCACTTCCGACAAGCCCTGCGATGCCTAAAATTTCGCCGCGATTTAGATGAAAGGAAATGTCGTGTACATTTTCGTTCGATACATGTTCTACAACCAAAGCCTTCGTTTCTTCCGCTTGGAAGTGCTTTTTCGGGAACATTGCGCCGAGTTTTCGCCCTAACATGTGCGTGACCAAATCCTCTTGCGTGATGTTCTCATTTTTCAAAACCGCAACCATTTCGCCATCTCGCATGACTGCAATGCTATCTGCAACTTTGAATATTTCCTCCATCCGATGAGAAATATAGATGATTGTACGTTTTTCTCTCTGCAATTTTGCAATGAGGCGGAATAAAAGCTCAACCTCTTTGTCCGAAAGTACGGCCGTTGGCTCGTCGAAAATGATTAGCTTCGGCGCACGTTGCAAAATTTTCACAATGGCGACCAACTGACAGGCCGCAACACTCAACTGCTTCATCTGCGCACGCGCGTTAATCGGAATCTCATATTGATCCAACAGCGTCTGCGCACGTGCATACAATCGCTTCGGTGACACAAGGCCACGCTTGGAAAAACCATTCTCACCCATGAAAATATTTTCAGCAACGGTAAGCTCCGGCACAACTTCAGCCCTTTGATATGCTTGGCTAATACCGATTGCCATCGCATCATTCGGACTGCGGAATTTACATGCTGCCCCTTCAAACAAAATTTTGCCATCGTCTTTTTGATGCACCCCTGTGATGATTTTCATCAAAGTACTTTTCCCCGCACCATTTTCACCGACTAAGGCAAGCGTCTTGCCTGCTTCAACGTCAAGGCTGACATTTTTCAAGGCGTGTACAATGCCGAACCGCTTGTCAATCTGCTTGAGCGATAGGATATTTGTCACAGTGTCCCACTCCCCCTATTTGAAACTTAGCGTAATACTAGGAGCGGATATGGGAAATATTCGCCATATCCGCATCTCTTTTGGTTGTTTCATACACGAACCCGAATTCTCTTAAAATGGAGAGTTTGGATCAAACAATTCGTCAATATTCTCCGGCGTTGCCACCAGTGGATACAGCCGCATCAAGCGATACAACGGTACCGTGTCATTGGTAAGGAAGTCTAAGAGCATTCTCACACTGATTTGGCCAAGTCCTACGGGATTTTGCATGGTGATTACTTCAACCGGAGTTCCTTCTTGAACCAGCCGAAGTGCTGCGCTCGAACCGTCAACCGCACCCATAATCATCTCGTCTCTGCCCATACGGCCGGCCGCTGCCATCGCACCGACAACAAAAGGATCTGCTACACCCATAATCAAGTCTAGTTGCGGGTTTGCAACCAGGACGTTCTCCGCCATCTGTACGCCCGCTTCTTCCGTCCATGCGCCGCCGTATAGGTGCGCAACTTCGATCACTTCATGTTCTGCGTAAACGCTTTCGATACCCGCCCAGAAACCTGCAACGCGCGTATCTGCAATCGGGTTTGGCTCACCATTCAAAATCGCAAGAGAACCTGCAACCGTACCATCCCTCTCGAGCAGACGAGTTGCCATGTATTCGCCGATCCCGAAGCCAAGCAAAAAGTTGTCTCCACCGATGAAACCCAGGAAATTGTGGAAGTCTTCATCTAAAATACTATCCACACCCACCACAGGAATTCCTGCTTCTGCTGCTCTTTGAAGCGCAGGAGTCAGCGCCTCTGCCGGGGTTGCGACGTTCACGATGATTCCATCAACGCCCTGTGCTACGAAGTTGTCGAGCTGGTTTGTCTGTGTCTCCACACTCTCGCCTGCGTCAGCGAAAAGCACCTCTACACCGTGTGCCTCTAACTCTTCAATGACACCGCTATGTACTGCATAGAAAAATCCGGAGCCCATCGTGCGGGCTGATACCGCAATCCGCAGTGGTCTATCGATTGCGCCGACTTGGAACGTGTCCGCGCTCACAGGCGTTGGTGAGAATTCGCTATTAATCCCAGCATAAATTGCCAAAAGATCCATATCCTCACTTTCATCAAAGGGCGGTGCAACAGGGGCTGCGAGTTCTGCTTCGGGCGTTGGTTCGGCTTCGTTGCCGCCGTTACCACATGCAACTAGGGTGAACAAAAGCGCTAAGGTTAGTAGTAATGCTAGTAGTCTTTTCATTTTCTTCATCCTTTCTAGTTGTGATATCCTTTTTTATATTTGTTTAAATGGCTTGTATCCCTGTCTTTTATCCGGCCAAAATCCCCTTAAATGAAATTGTCTTTGCGTGTGACATTTCAGCCAAAGTCGCCACAACACCCTCACGCCCGAGCCCTGACTGCTTGTATCCGCCAAACGGCTGGTGCGCACCACGATAATTGCCCGATCCGTTCAAGACAACCGCACCGCATTCCAGACGCGTTGCAACATACATGGCACGCTTTGTATCAGCTGTCATCACACCGCCTTGCAGACCATATGGCGTGTTGTTTGCGATTTCGATTGCCTCTTCTATCGCATCAAAACCGATAATCGGGAAGACAGGCCCAAATATCTCCATATGCGTTGCAATGTCCATCGACGGGGTCACATCAGTCAGGACAGTCGGCGTCACATATGCACCTTCATGCGTGCCGCCTAAGAGACAGGTTGCGCCCTGTTCGATTGTGTGCACAATCTGCGCAATGATCGCAATTGCGGCACGTTCACTCACAACGGGACCCATGACAGCTTCAGAATCCATTGCGTCTTTCGGACTCACTTTCTCAAGTGCCTCCACCAGTTTTTTGGTGTAGGCTTCTTTCACACCGTTTTGTACGATAAACCTCTTCGAGCAACAGCAAATCTGCCCTGCATTCGTAATCCGTCCGCCCAAAGACTCCTTCACGGCAAGGTCAATATCCGCATCATCACAGATAATCAGCGGGTCATTCCCGCCGAGTTCAAAGAACCAACGCGGCAGATTTTCTTTGCTGTTTTCCATGATGCTTATGGCAGCGGGATTACTTCCTGTCATGCTAATTGCATGCACAAGCGGGCTCTTTGTCAGCCAAGTTCCGACCTTCGAGCCACTGCCAGTTAAAATTTGCACCGCATTTGGCACAACACCCGCTTCGAGCAAGAGCTTTGTCACCAAAAGTGCTGCCATTGGAGTCTCTGAGGAAGGTTTGATTATTACAGCATTCCCCATAAGCAGTGCAGGCGCTACTTTGTGCGCATATAGCTCCAGCGGATAGTTAAAGGGGACAATACAGGCGATGACGCCTAATGGCTCGCTCCTTGTGAACACTACATCGTTTGCGATGCGCGGATCATGCCCTTGCGAAAATGCGATGCCAAAATGGTTTCTGGCTCCCTCTGCAAAAACCTTGAACACATAGGCCATGGTTTTTGCCTCATTGACCGCTTCACACAGGATTTTTCCACCCTCCAGACAGGCAATTTTTCCAATTTCTTCTGCGTGCTTTTCTGCCAGTGTGACAAATTTATAAATAATCTCGATGCGCTCATGTAGCGGGACGGCTTCCCATTCTTTCTGCCCTTTCACTGCGTTTGTAAGCGCAAGCTTCGCATCATCACTCGTCGCCGCAGGAACAGTGCCGATGCTTTGACCTGTGCTCGGATTGATGTTTTGCATTACCGCTCCATCAGATGCGTCTACGTGATCTCCGCCAATGATCATTTTCATGTCCATGTTAGGCTCCCCTTCTAAATTTATTTTAGCTCAATCAAAAGCTCAATCTCAACAGGGATATTGCCCGGAAGTACATTGGTACCTATCGCACTTCTGGCACCCAAACCAATTTCTGCTCCGAATAACGCTTCTAAAAATTCTGAAGCACCATTGATGACTTTCGGTTGTTCATAAAAAGTCGGATCACTGGCGACAAATGCCAACATTTTTCCAATCGTCTTGATCTGGTTTAGATCGCCTATCGCTTCATGAATGAGCGTAAGAATGTTTAGCGCACAGCATTTTGCGGCCTCTCGTCCTTCCTCCAGCGTCACTTCGGTACCTAATTTCCCCTTTTTGAATAGTTCTCCGTTTAGGTCAGGGCCACAGCCTGAAACATAGGCTAATTTTCCGCCAAATTGTTTGACAGGTGTAAAAACACCTCCTCTTGGCGGCGCTTTTGGCAAGGTAACGTCTAGTTCTTTCAACTTTTCATATACACACATAACACATCTTCACCTTTTTTAGAATTCTAAAAATATTTTATACTTTTCTGTTCAATGTGTCAATAATGAAATTGACCAAAATAAAAAGCGCCAAATTGGCGCTTTTTCCTTTTTTAATCGGAATTTTGTTTTTTTGCGATATCTAAGTAATTATATAGCGTAAACTTTGAAATTCCTAAGTATTCGCAGACTCGATCTCCCGCTTTTGTGATAAGAAACGCACCTTTTGAATCTAAAAACTCAATAATTTTAATCTTGTCGTTTCGATTCATAACTTCCGGACGTTTCTTTACAATTTCCCGGCTCTCTAAGAAGAGGTGATCCAAAAGCTCGCTTACATTGTTTGCAAATACCTCTGTCACTTCCGTTTTCCTTTTTTGATCTACGGAATTTGTGATCTCATTTAACATGTTTTCCATGAACAAATAACCAGAGATATCAAAATTGATGCAAATACTCCCGATAACCGCTCCCGCACTATTTTTAAGGTAAATGGAGGAGGAGCGCAATAGGTTCCCTTCTTTCGTCTTGGTGAAATAATTATAGCGATCGCCTTCTTCTATTGCGCCGCGCAGAAGTTCAAGGCCCAAATTTGTCCCGGAATCCCCAATGTCGCGCTGGGTAATGTGATTGTTTTCGATTGCCACAATCGTGTGGTCGTAGTCCTTCGTCAAATCGTGGAGGACTACTTCGCAATTGCTTCCGAACTGCGTCGCAATCATTTTAATTAGGCGGCTTAAATTGTCCCACTCTTGATTTATGTTTTCCATTTTGCACCTTCGATTCCTGTTTCTTAATTATAAAACTATACCATGGCCAAAATAAAAAGTCCATCCTTTTGCCCTCTGGACATAAGTAGGAGGTCTACTCAACTTGAGTAGACCTCCCATTTCTTTTGCTACCTGCCATTTCTCGAAGATGCAACCTCAAACACTGACATTTAGAAATTTACTTCTGTCCCATAGTAGATGCAGGTGAACAACTTCTCCATCTCATCCGGCGTAATCGGACGCGGATTTGAGCCTGTACAAGCGTCTCCGACAGCGAGTTCTGCGATAGTGGCAACTTTTTGCTTGAATTCCGCCTCGTCAATGCCAAACTCTTTGAGCGTTTTCGGGATCTCAAGTCGTGCATTGAATTCGTTTATTTTTACGCATAATTTGTCTACAAGCTCTGTATCGTTTCCAGTCAGACCGATAGAACGCGCGATTTCTGCATACCGCTTTTCTGCGTGCGTGCGGTTAAACTGAATTACATAGGGCAGATATATCGCATTGGCACAGCCGTGCGGAATGTGGCCGGTCGAGAACGCCGCACCCGTCTTATGCGCCATGGAATGCACGATGCCAAGCAACGCATTTGAAAACGCCATACCCGCCAGGCACTGCGCATAATGCAACTGCTCCCGCGCTGTGGAATCGCCGTCATAAGACGCTACAAGATCGTCAAACACCATCCCAATCGCTTTCAGCGCGAGTGGATCGGTAAACGGCGAATGGAGCGTTGAGACATAGGCTTCCACTGCGTGCGTTAGCGCATCCATCCCTGTATGCGCTGTCAACATTTTGGGCATTGTCTCTGCGAGGTCGGGGTCAACGATTGCGATATCCGGTGTGATATTGAAATCTGCCAGCGGATACTTCACACCTTTGGCATAGTCCGTGATAACAGAAAATGCCGTTACCTCTGTCGCCGTTCCGGACGTAGAAGGAATCGCGATAAAACGCGCTTTTTGGCGTAGTTCCGGGAAGTTGAACGGAATTGTAAGCTCTTCAAATGTCGTTTCCGGGTACTCATAAAACGCCCACATCGCTTTTGCCGCATCAATCGGTGAGCCGCCGCCAATTGAAATAATCCAATCAGGCTCAAACGCGCGCATCGCCTCCGCACCACGCATGACGGTTTCTACAGAAGGGTCAGGCTCCACATTTTCAAACAACTGCACTTCTATGCCAGCTTCTTCTAAGTACCCCACCGTTTTGTCTAAGAATCCGAAACGGCGCATAGAGCCGCCGCCGACCACTACAATGGCCCGTTTGCCTTTTAGTGTTTTCAGTGTTTCTAAGGTCCCTCTTCCATAATACAAATCTCTCGGTAATGTAAATCTCGCCATGATAATTTCCTCCCTTTTTCTTTTTTCGGCCTCTCATTGACATAATTTTAACAATTATGCGTATGATATACTCGGCTGCGCCCTTGCAGACGCCTGATTTTTCAATGATATACCTAATCACATTGTATGTCAAGCATATTTTTTGTAATATTTGTCTTAAAATAAACATAAACTGCAACGAGGATTCGTTGCAGTTTATGGATTTATTATTTGCTTAATATATTCACGATCATTCGTTGCAACATGGTAGCCGCCTGCGCCCTTGAAGCTTCACCTTGTGGCGCGAGTGTTGTTTCCGCTGTCCCTGTGACAAGGCCGTGATATACAGCCCATTGCATGGATTCAGACGCCCAATCACTCACAGTGCCTTGATCTATGAATTGATTGAGGTCAAAATCCGCCGACACGCCTTGGTCATAGCCTGCAAACTCTGCGTAACGGTGCAGCATCGTTGCGAACTGCTCTCTCGTAATGCTTTGGTTTGGGGCGAAGATGCCTTGGCCTTGCCCCAGTACAATCCCTGTCTCAAACGCCCAGATAACCGCTTGACTATACCATCTGTCTGCCTGAACGTCTTGAAATGTCGATTGAAATGCTACTTCCGGTGCGCCTTCCATGCGCCATAGAATTGTAGCGAGCATTGCGCGGCTCAAGTTCGTATCCGGCGAAAACTCGGTGGCAGATACTCCAGTCATGAGTTCATGTTCTGCCACGAAACGGATGGCACCCTCCGCCCAGTGGCCTGCGATGTCCGCGAAGCCTTCCTGTCTGACCCATATCCCCGCTGTTGCTTCACCGCTGTTATAGTGTGCTATGAGTTCGTCCGTTTTGTGCGAATATCCCGCATACTGCCATCTGCCACTTTGCGGCACTTGCGGCAGACCTGAGGCCTCCCCAAATCTGAAATTTTCGCCGAGTGATAGCACACGCAACGAATACGTCCCCGCAAACATATCCGACATGTCAAGCCCCACTGCATTGCGAGCCCGATTCATTCTTACATGCCGCGTATCCCAAGTCGATAAGTCTAAGCTCTCCAGAGCGCTTGCACCTCGGAACATTCCGCTCATGTTTTGCACATTACTCACGTCGATATACTGCAAGCCTTCGATCGCGGTAAGCCGCTCTAGCCCCGCAAACAAGCCGGACAAAGATGCGGCGCCTATGACTGTGCCGTCAATCGTAATGGTTTGAATTTCTTCCCGCTGCGCATGCCACGGGCTTGTCTCTCCCCTACTTGCGCTGATAACGCCATCGCTTAGAATTAATGCGCCGTCATCATATAATGCCCATGATGCACCCGGCTCTCCATTGATTGATGGGAGACTCCCTTCCTCTACTCTGCTTGCGGGTATGTCGTCGTCCACTTGCGGATTCACGGGTGGCGTTAGTGGTGGCTGTCCTCCTCCGCTCGGAAGCCCTCTCAGGTCTTCACCAAGATCACGCGTGAACAGCCATTCGACTACATCACCGTCCTGTAATACACGCAGAGAGGACGAATAACTCGGAAATACACCGTTTACACGGTACATCCAACCGCTTTGAGGCCCATCACTAAACTCACCCCAGCCGTTGATGCGCTCGACGTACATTCCCGTCCATGCTGCGTTTCCTCTGGATGAAATTGTCAAGCCAGTCCTGCGCAATAGGCTGTACACTGTTTCGCCCGACTCTAAATCAAACTGCCTGAGCGGAAATGATGGAACGGCCTGCCCGGG
>JGI990J12352_1000034_pt1 | contig 27364 bp, 24 predicted proteins | sample Intmic4MA4BA4MSA_FD_12352 | JGI IMG/M metagenome (IMG submission 12352) | reverse complement strand
GAAATATATTTTAAGCTTGGTTTTGAAGTTGCTAAAAAACTTTAAAAAACTTCTTGAAACTTGAAACAAATCAAAATCCACGATAGATAAATGCTTTTGCATTCGGCTTTTGCATTCGCTTATCGTGGATTTTGATTACATATATATTAAATTTTCTTTATGCTAAATTATCAAACGGTAATTTTAAAATGTATAAATGACACTGTTTAATAATTTTAGCAATGTTTCAGCACTTCAAAAACGTCAAACGTCGAAAATCCCTACTATTCCTTTTTTCTACTTTTATATTTCATGCGTTTGGCGTACGTTTGTTATTTAAAGTATACCACAATCTCACACGTTGTGGTATAATGTAAAATGGGAAAATATGGCGATATGCTCAAAATGAGGTTTTTAAATTGACTGCAAGACAAGTAGCTTTCGAGGTTTTATTAAATATTAAAACGAATTCCGCTTATAGTAATAACGCATTGACGGAGGCTTTTAATGCACATGAATTGTCGGTGCAGGATAAGGCGTTCGCAACGGAAATTATTTATGGAACGTTAACGGATTATCGGTTAATTCAGTTCTGGTTAGAGCCTTATTATCAAGGACGCGTTAAAGAATGGGTTCGGGTTTTACTCGCAATGAGTATGTATCAAAAGAAGTGCTTAACGAAAATACCTAGTTATGCGATTGTTGACGAAACAGTTGCAATTGCGAAAAATCGTGGTGGTGAATTCAACGCCAGAGTTGTGAATTCAATTTTACGCAAGGCATTTGAAGAAGATGTCCGTGATGTTAAAACTGGTGATGAGATTGAAGAATGGGCAATTTCTTATTCATATCCAACTTGGCTTGTCCATTTGTGGTTGGCTCAATTTGGCGAAAAGCGAACACAGAATATTTTGCAAGTCACTAACGAACGTGCACCGATGATGCTACGAGTTAATCTTATCAGAACAAGTAAAGAAGATTTAATAAAACAATTAGCGACCGAGGGAGTAACTGCTAAATGCGGTCAACTATCACCAAATGCGGTCTGGGTAAAAAAAGGTAATCCGTTAGCGACAAACGCCTTTAAGGATGGTCTTTTCTATGTACAAGATGAGGCATCCCAATTACCAGCATTAGCCCTCGCCCCACCCAAAGGGGCGAGGGTCCTAGACGTGTGCGCAGCACCTGGTGGGAAAACATTTCATTTAGCAGAGTTGGTTGGTGATACAGGGGTTGTGCATGCTTATGATATTTTTGATCATAAGATTGCTCGTATGACAGAAAATGCCAGACGACTCGGGATTGAAAATGTTGAAATGGCAGTTTGTTCGGCATTAGATTTACATGAGAGGTACACGCCAGCAAGTTTTGATTATATTTTGGTTGATGCGCCTTGTTCGGGGCTTGGAATTTTACGACGCCATCCAGAGGCAAAAATGACGAAAACACCAGAAGATTTAGATGAAATAACCCATATTCAAAAAGATATTCTCGAGCGTGTATCACCATTGCTTGCTCCTGGAGGCAGGCTTGTTTATAGCACATGCACCATAAATCGCAAAGAAAATCATAAGCAAGTCGAGAAATTCTTAAAAACAAATGAAGATTTCATGCTCGACAAAGACTTTATCAACAGAATGCCTGTTGAACTCGCTAGTAATTTTGAAAACGGGATGCTACAGTTGTTCCCGCAGGATTTCAATACTGATGGATTCTTTATTGCAGCACTAATTAGAAAATGATTTTTTGGCAATAATAAGTACTAACGATCATGTCGGTTCGTTGCATCGCTACTACCGAACAAGGTTTCGTAATTCATTATTTGCCTTTAATAAAAAAAACTAAGGATTTGGTAATATGAAAAGGTCAATTTACAGTTTAACACTCACCGATTGGGAAGATTTTGTGGTAACGAATGGACAACCGAAGTTTCGGGCTGGTCAGATTTTTGATTGGTTGTATGTGAAACAGGTTTCGAGTTTTGACGAAATGAAAAATGTTCCGAAAGTACTATTGGAATTAATCAGTAATGTTTATGATTTCACAGTGTTTGAGGTCGCACAACATCAAGAGACGACCGATGGGACACAGAAGTTTTTATTCCGATTATTTGATGGTAACACGATTGAAACGGTTTTGATGAAACAGTCATATGGTTATTCAATTTGTGTTACAACGCAGATTGGTTGCCGGATCGGGTGTTCTTTCTGTGCATCGACGATTGGTGGATTGGTTAGAAACCTTGAAGCAGGGGAAATTGTGGCACAAATTATTCATGTTGCCCGTGCAAAAGGCGTGAGAATTGGTTATGTAGTCGTAATGGGAATTGGTGAACCGTTTGAAAATTACGATGCTGTATCAGCGTTTTTGAATATTATCAACCACGATAAAGGGTTGAAGATTGGTGCTAGACATATTACTGTATCAACAAGTGGATTGGTACCTAAAATTTATGAATTTGCTGATGAGCATAAGCAAGTTTCATTAGCAATCAGTTTACACGCAGCAAATGATAATCTCCGATCAACGATTATGAAGATTAACCGTGCATATCCATTATCGGACTTGATGAAAGCTGTTAGATATTATCTCAAGGAAACGAAACGTCGAATTACGTTTGAGTATATCTTGATGAAAGATGTTAACGACCTTGAAGAACACGCTTATCAACTGGCGAAACTGGTCAAAGGGATGAATTGTCATATCAACTTAATCCCAATGAACCCAGTAGCAGAACTCGGAATTGGTCGTTCTGATAAGAAACAAGTAATTAAATTTAAAGAAATCTTAGAAAAAGAAAAAATTACCGTTACAATCCGTCGTGAAATGGGTGCAAATATTGATGCTGCGTGTGGTCAGTTACGAGTTAGAGCAGAAACAAAATAAGTAGGTGAATTAAAATGATTGTTAAAGATAAAAATGTGTCGGTTCGTTGCGCCACTGCTCCCGACAAAGGCCTCGTACTACGCAACTTGCCTTCACTAAAACACAGTTATAAAACCGATGTCGGAAAGGTACGCCCTCATAATGAGGACGCTGTTCAAGTTTTTCAAAATGACCAACTGACTATTATGGTTGTTGCTGATGGAATGGGTGGTCATACAGCTGGTGATATTGCTTCAAAAATGGCAATCACCGCTGTTGCAGAACAGTTTAATTACGATTTGAACTTCACCGACAAAGAAGCGGTCGGTGAGTGGATTGATAAATTATTTACCGATGTTAATACTGAAATTTACGCTTTCGGCAAAAAAATCAATGCTCGCCAGATTGGCACAACAATGGTTGTCACCATTATCACGAAAGATTTTATTACTTTTGCTAGTATCGGTGATAGTCGAGCCTATGTTTTAGCATATGATAAGCTAAGGCAGATTACCAAGGATCACACTTTCGTTCGAGAATTGGTTGAAAAAGGTCATTTATCAGAGCGTGCAGCGAAGATTCACCCAAATAAGAACGTCATCAACAAAGCACTCGGTGCGGCCAAAAAATTGGAATATGACTTTTTAACACTTGAAAATTATGACGTTGATTCGGTTTTGCTCTGTACAGACGGGTTAACAAATTTAGTCGAAGATCAAGAAGTTTTAGCAGTATTAAAAACAGATATTAGAACGGAAGAAAAAGTCCTACAGTTAATCGAAAAGGCAAATGCCCGTGGTGGACGTGATAATGTGTCGATTGCGCTGGTAGAATTCATGAAAGGGAGTGTGGAATAATGGTCGTTGGGGAGTTAATAAATTCCAGATATGATATTAAAATGCTAATTGGCGATGGTGGTATGGCAAACGTATACTTAGCGTACGACCGAGTTTTACGCAAAAATGTCGCAATCAAAATGCTCCGCTACGAGCTGTCAAAAGATGAGAGTTTTATTAAACGGTTTAATCGTGAAGCAACACAAGTGACACAACTTGAACACCCAAATATTGTTGCGAGTTATGCTGTTGGTGAGTATAAAGAGCAACCATTCATCGTCATGGAGTATATTCGCGGACGAACATTGAAAGATTATCTCCGTGAAGCTGGACCATTAACATCATCGGAAGCAACATTCGTTATGATTCAAATCTGCCAAGGAATTGATGCAGCACATCGTCATGGGATAATCCACCGTGATTTGAAGTCACAAAACATAATGATTGACGACGAGCTGAACGTTAAAATCACCGATTTCGGAATTGCCTTATCAAGCAACGAAGCTGATATGACACAAACAAATACAATTATGGGATCGGTTCATTACTTAGCACCAGAGCTTGCTCGTGGAAGTCTAGCTACAACAGCATCGGACATTTATTCAATTGGTATTCTCCTTTATGAATTTTTGACGGGGATGGTTCCTTTTAAAGGTGAAGGAGCAGTTAATATTGCGCTACAACACATGGAAAACGAAGTTCCGTCGGTGCAAGTTGTTAACAGTTCGCTTTCAAGTAATTTCGATCATATTATCAAAAGAGCAACTGCGAAAAAGCCAGCTCATCGTTATCTAAATGTATTAGAGATGATTTCCGATTTACGGGTTGCACATATTGAAGGTAGTGTTGGACATGTGGAAAGTATTGCCAATGCAACAAAGATGAAGGAGACGAAACCAGTGCCACAAAGAATTCAATCGCAAAAAACTAAACCAAAATCGAATGCTGTTCAACCAGTCAAAAAAACAAAACCGATCAAAGAGGGTAAAATAGCTTATAAAGATCGACGCAGTTTTAGCGGATTATCACTAATAAATGGTATTTTATACACGGCATTACTCGCGATTTTTGCGGTAGTTTACATTATGATTGTTATTGAACCAGCAAACTTTGAGACCGATCATGCAAGAGTGCCAAATGTGATCGGTATGACAGTTTCCGAGGCACGCGACGCACTTGATGATGCTGGTTTTGAAAATGCGCATCTAGAAGTTAGAGAAATCCGTAATACATTAGTCCCAGTTGGGGAAGTATTCCGCTCAAATCCAGGTGCTAACGTCCAAGTCCGTCTTGTTCCAAATCGGGTCATTCGGATTTACGTTGCGACCCACGAGGCTAATTAGATAATGGAACGTTCTGGTATTATTTTAAAATCACTAGCAGGATTTTACGATGTTGAAGATAGTATTACTCGGGAGATTATTACCTGTCGCGGGCGTGGACTATTCCGCAAAGACGGTTTTGTTTTGTTAGTTGGGGATAAAGTCAAATATTACGTCAACGAAGATGGATCAGGTTACATAACCAAAGCAGCACCACGCGAAAATCAACTAATACGACCACCAATCGCAAATGTCGGCAAAGCATTAGTAGTATTCTCTGCTAAAGAACCAGATTTCAATGTCAAATTTTTGGATCGCCTGTTAGCTGTTATCGAAACGAAATCAATTGAATCTATTATTTTAATTAGTAAAATTGATTTATTGACCGCTGATGAGCAGATCAGCTTATCAGCACTGTTGCAGTATTATCGGGACATTCATTACATCGTCATCGAAACTTCTGCACGCGCTGATATCGGGTTGGATATGGTTAAGGATTTAATTGACCATCAGCTCGTGGTAATATGTGGACAATCTGGCGTGGGCAAATCATCAATGCTCAACGCGATTGACAATAACCTCAATATCGAAGTAAACGAAATTTCAAAAGCTCTCGGTCGTGGCAAACACACCACTAGGCATGTCGAGTTGCACAAACTAGCCGGCGGCCTCGTAGCCGACACCCCCGGTTTCAGTGCCCTCGACCTTGCCGAACTCGAAACCGAAGACTTACGAGTTGCCTTTGTTGAATTCGCCCAAATCCAAGACAACTGTAAATTCCGTGGGTGTATGCACGTAAACGAACCTAAATGTGCAGTTAAAAATGCTGTTGATAGTGGGGCAATCTTAAAATCACGTTATGATAACTATTTACAATTATTAAAAGAAATCCAAACAAGAAAAGTTAAATACTAAAACATATCAAGGAGTGTTTCGTTATGTTAAAAATAGCGCCATCATTATTAGCCGCTGATTTTTCAAAGTTGGCTGAAGAAATTGCCGATGTTGAAAAGTTAGGTGTTGAATGGCTACATTTAGATATTATGGATGGGCATTTTGTGCCAAATATTTCTTTTGGACCAGACGTTGTTAAGGCGTTGCGCCCTCATTCAAAATTGTTCTTTGATGTACATTTGATGATCAACAATCCTGACCAGTATATCGACCAATTCGTTGATGCAGGCGCAAATTTGATTGTCGTTCATGCCGAAGTCTGTACGCATCTTGACCGCACAATCGACATGATTAAAGATGCGGGCGTGAAAGTCGGTGTGGCGTTAAATCCACATACACCACCAGAAATTTTAGAATTTGTCATTCACAAGCTAGATCTTGTTTTAGTAATGACCGTTAATCCAGGATTTGGTGGTCAAAAATTTAATCCAGTGATGCTAGAGAAAATCAAAAACTTAAATGAATGGCGTGAATTCAATGGCATGGATTTCTTGATTCAAATCGACGGAGGCGGCAGTGCAGAAAATGCTCGTGAATTAGAAAAAGCTGGCGTTGACGTTATCGTCGCTGGTACAGCAATCTTTAATGCCAAAGACCGTGCAAAAGCAATTGCTGATATTCGTGGATAATATAGGCAATTACAATTAAACTACTCAAGACTTCTTGACAGGAGTGACAATCAATTATTTCGCATTCACTCTTCACCACAGTCACAATTCAGAGCTAATCGCTCCGTTGTCGCAAAGTTCTTGTTGAAGTACGTAATCGTAATTACTTTTTTCAAAAGTGAACTCGTTGCATCATCGCTTTTTTGGTTGAGTGCAAAATCCCGTGATTTTTAAAATTAAAATAGTATAAAATCCTGTTTTGGTAAGCTACCAAAACAGGATTTTTAAATGTAATTAATTCGGCAATGTTTGAAAAATCAATTGGCTACCTGAATTACCTTAAAATTAATATACTTTGCTTACTTAAATTCCCACGGAGGTTTCACTCCGCTGAAATTTAAGCGTCTTTCTATCATTTTTTTGAAAAACTTAGCTAATCCAAGCACTTTTCCAACATTACCTATTGTTTACGATTCAATTCTGCCAACATCGCATCAATTTTGTTTCCGTATTTCGTTGATTCGTCAATCGTAAAAATCAATTCGGGCATTTTTCTTAGGTTACTCATACGCTTTGCTAATTCGGAACGGATGAATCCTTTCGCACGTTCGAGGGCTGCTACTGCATCTCTCTCGTTATAACCTGATCCGAACACAGTATAATAAACCTTGCAAAATGACAAATCATTTGTAACTTCACACGCGGTAATCGTGATAAAACCAACTTTTTTATCCTTGACTTCGCGTTGCAAAATTTCATTAATATGCCGTTTCATTTGTTCTGATATTTTTAGTATTTTGTTACTCATATTTTAATACCTCCATATCATTATTATCTCGGAATTTCTTCCATGATATACGCTTCAATGATATCGCCCTCTTTGATGTCGTTGTATTTTTCGATTAGGATACCACACTCGTAGCCAGTCGCAACTTCTTTAACTTCATCTTTGAATCGTTTCAACGAGGCAAGATTACCTTCAAAGATAACAATTCCTTCACGGATTACGCGCACACCAGAGTTACGGGCAACAGTTCCTTCGGTAACGTAACATCCACCGATTGTACCAACTTTTGACACTTTGAAGATTTGGCGAACTTCTAGCTGACCAGTAACTTTCTCAATGAAGATTGGGTCAAGCATTCCTTTCATTGCCGTTTCGATTTCGTCGATCACATTGTAAATAATCGAGTGTAATCGCATATCGACACCGACATTTTCGGCTTCAGTACGAACACTTGAAGTTGGGCGCACATTAAATCCAATAATAATTGCTTGTGAAGCTAATGCGAAAGTTACATCGTTTTCGGTAATTGTTCCAACCGATGCACGGATGATTTTTACGTTAACACCCTCAACATCAATTTTCTGTAAACTTCCAGATAAGGCTTCAACTGAACCTTGAACATCACCTTTGATGATAACATTGAGTTCTTTCATATCGCCGTCTTTAATTTGTGAGAAAATGTCATCTAGTGTAACTGCCGCAGTTGGTCTATTTTTACGGTTGGTTGTGTTAACCGCACGTTGTTCAGAAATTTGACGAGCTTCTTTTTCACTTGGGAATACCATGAATCGGTCACCAGCTAATGGGACACCATGAATACCAGTAATTTCGATTGGTGTTGATGGTGCTGCGCTCTTGACATTCTTACCTAGGTCATCAGTCATAGTACGAACACGCCCGTACTGGTCACCAACTACAATAGCATCTCCGATTTGCAGAGTTCCATTTTCAACCAATAACGTTGCAACTGGTCCACGCCCTTTATCAAGTTTCGCCTCGATCACAGTTCCTGATGATAAACGGTTAGGGTTAGCTTTTAAGTCAGCCATTTCAGCCGTCAAGTTAACCATTTCTAACAAGTCTTCGATTCCTTGACCAGCTTTCGCTGAAATCTTAACGTAGATTGTATTACCGCCCCATTCTTCTGGAACAAGCTCTTGCTCTAGTAACTCTTGCATTACACGTTCAGGATTGGCTTCTGGCTTATCCATTTTGTTAACTGCAACAATAATTGGCACACCTGCTGCTTTCGCATGGTCAACCGCTTCTTTTGTTTGTGGCATAACCCCGTCATCAGCAGCAACAACTAAGATACAAATATCCGTTACTTTCGCACCACGAGCCCGCATTGAAGTAAAGGCTGCGTGACCTGGTGTATCTAAAAATGTAATCATTTCACCGTTATGGTTAACTTGGTAAGCACCGATATGCTGCGTAATTCCACCAGCCTCGCCAGATGTTACACGTGATTTACGGATTGTATCAAGTAACGTTGTTTTACCATGGTCAACGTGACCCATAATCGTAACAACCGCTGGACGAGTAACCAAATTACTCTCGTCATCAACAATATCTAATTTCTCAAACTCAACAACATCTGTAAATAGCTTGTCTTTAACCTCAAAACCAGCTTCAACCGCGATTAATTCAACTGTATCACGATCAAGTGACTGATTTACCGTTGCCATAACTCCGAGCATTAATAATTGTTTCAAAATCTCAGCCGTCGACTTACCAATTACTTGACATAAGTCACCAACTGTTAACTCTTCACTATAATAAACAACATTTTCCTCATCCTCAACCTTTAGGACGACATTCGCAACACGAGATTCTTCTTCAAGTTTCACCTTTTTCTCGTTTGAACCTTTCTTTTTATGGGCAATCTTCGGCTTTTGCGATTGTGCATAAATATCATACTTGAACAACTCGTCCGCATCTACTTCAGCAAAAATATCACCCGTATCATCTGGATCTTCCACGACTTCCTCAACCTTAATCGTCTTACGTGGAACATCATTTTTGACAACTTCCTTTTTTGAACCAGCCTTTTTTGCATCAACTGCTTGTGCCTGTTGGAACCGCTCTAAATTCTTCGGAGTCGCTGTTGCTTTCGGTTTCTTCTTATATTTACGGTCAAGAACCTTGATAACCTCAGGATCCAAAATTGACATATGGTTCTTCACATCAAGACCAGCCGCTTGCAAAAGAGTAACGATTTCCTTACTCTGGATATTGACCTGCTTCGCATACTCATGTACTTTCATGTTATAACCTCCTTGTGAAATTGTTGTTACTATTGCTTTTCTAATTTCTCTTTCAACGCCTTAATAAAATTCTGGTCAGTAATTCCGATTATTTTGCGACTACCTTTACCAATTGCCGAACCGAGGTCGGTTTCAGCTGGCATCACGATATAAGATACGTTGTAAAACTTACATTTATCCGTAATTTTCTTTAAAGTATTATCGCTAACCTTACTATCTACCAAAACAAATCCAACTTTACCAGAACGAACACCATTGATAACCATGTCAGTACCTGTTATTAGGATGCCCGCACGGTTCATCAGACCGATGAAACTCATAATTTCTCTATTCATACCAGAGTTCAACTCCTAACTAAACGCAGTGGCTTCTAATCACTCCTATGTCGTGAATACGCTGTGCGTCGGCAATCGTAATCGGTTCAATGCTTTTACCAAATTTTTCTTTATTCATCCGATTCGACCACCTTTAACAGTTCATCGTAAATTTCTAAATCGACTTTCATTCTTAACGAACGTGCAAAGGCATTCTTTTTCGCAGCGGTTCTGATAATATCAGCATCAGCTTTGATATACGCCCCTCGTCCCTCTCGCTTGCCAGTCAAATCTAGCTCGACTTGACCAGCAATTTTGACAACTCGTAATAATTCTGTTTTAGTAAGTCGCTCATTTGTTAAAACACATTTTCGGATATTGGGTTGACTCCTAGTAATCGTCGTCATCTTCATCGTCGTCAATTCCAAGTAACGCTGCTAAGTTATCAAGCTTACCAGCAAATTCAGCCGCTTTTTCTTCTTCGATTGCTAGGCGAGCATCTTCTTCAGCTTGTAATACTGCTGCTTCTGCCTCTTGCTCTACAAGTTCCATCCGCAGACGTTCCATTTCTGAAACAGCTGCCAGTTCAGCCGCCTTTTTGTCTTCAAGTTGCAGACGGCGTAGTTCTTCTAATTCTTCGTCAATCTGAATGTCAATTTTCCAACCGGTCAAGCCAGCCGCTAGGCGAACGTTTTGTCCTTTTTTACCGATAGCCAATGACAGTTGGTCAGAAACAACGACAACCGAAGCCTTTTTCGCTTCTTCATCAATTTCAACTTTATGAACTTTCGCTGGACTAAGAGCATTTGCGATAAAGGTTGCAGGATTGTCAGAAAATGCAATCAAATCAATTTTTTCACCACTTAACCCATCAATAATTGTACGAATGCGTGAACCACCAGCACCAACGCACGCACCAATTGGATCAACATTCGGGTCTTTCGTCATTACGCATACTTTTGCACGAACGCCAACGTCACGAACAATATTTACAATTTTGATTATACCATCATTGATTTCTGGAATTTCCAATTCAAATAACTTATTAATAATATTAGGATCACGACGACTTACCAAAACAACTAAGTTCTTACCATTGTTCCGAAGATCAACACGTGTGATATAAACCTTGATTCTTGCCCCTTGCTTAACTTCCGCCATGTTTGTAACTTCCGATAACGGAAGCGTTCCTTCGATACGTCCAAGGTCGATATAAGCATTGCGTTCATCAACTTTATTAATAACACCAGTAATTAACTCACCAATTCGCTCTTGCATTTCACCTATTAAAACTTCCTGTTCGGCTTTCTTAAAGTGCTGACGAATAACTTGCTTAACCGTTTGCGTTGCAATTCGACCAAAATCACTTGGCGTAACTTCAAACTCAATTACATCACCATAATCAGCATCCGCCTTGAGTTCAACAGCTTGCTCAAGCGTTAACTCAACTGCTTCATTTGCAACCTCACCAACAACCGTCTTTTGTACGAAGAAACCAACAGTCTTCTTCTTCTCATCAATCCGAACGGCAATTTCCGCTTGCTCATCATAATTACGCTTATAACCACTCGCAAACGCATGCTCAAACGCCTCAATAATCGTTGCTCGAGAAATACCCTTTTCTTTCTCAACCAACGTCAACGCCTCAAAAAAATTCTTCATATTCATTTGCCAAACACCACTCCATCTATTATATATTTAAACATTTTTTGTTTTGATCGTTTTGATGCTAGAACTTCACAGCCAACCGAGCCTTTTTTACATTTTGATATTCAATCTGAACCTGTTTCCGGCGCGTTTTAAATAAGCATTCCAGTGTTAATGTACCCGCTTCAAACGAAATCAAATCACCTTGGAATTCTTTTACTTCGTCGATAGCTGTTCTGACCACAACATTCACATGATAACCAACCGCTTCCCCAATCGCTGCCGCCGTTACGAGCGGTCGTTCCGCTCCTGGCGAAGAAACTTCCATCATGTACTCTTCAGCGATGAAATCTTCCTCATCAAGTTGCGCTCCAATTAACTCGGTTACCGCAACACAGTTTTCCATAGTCAAACCAGCAACCGTATCAATGAAAATCCGTAGATACCAAGTACCACGTTCTTCTTCGTACTCGACATCTACTAAGTAAGTACCCGTTTGTTCGCAAATTGGCAACATCAGTTGCTCAACTCTTTCGATAATATCCATTTGAAACCTCCTAACTTTACTCCCCATAGTGACTTCTATATTGCTCGGCAAATCTCGCAAAGAATCCGTTACAGAAACAATCATAATCACTTTCTAACGAAAGTGAACTCATTGCCTCATAAACAAAGACAGTGGAATATCCACTGCCTCGAAGATTTATAACGACAACGTGTCCCGAAAGTCACGTACATATTCATTTTACCACATGTTTTGGTCATTGTAAAGAATTATTTGTGTAAATTATATAATTTGTAAATCCTTAATTATCAAGCTTAGACAAACTAAAAGATAAGGGTTGTTGCTTTATAAATATTTTACCATCAAAATAATACATTTAAACGACCATTGTTATTTTGAATTATTACAAAACAGCTAATAAAAATATTTACACCTTGTCACAGGTAACGATTAAAAATATTATCAAGTGAACAATTTTCACAAGAAAAAAATCGCCCATTACGAGCGATTATGTCGTTTAATTAAAACTGGATCCAGTATTCAGGATTAACACCACGTGGAGAACCCCAAGCGAAACCGCCAGGATGAACTTCAAAGTGTAAGTGTGGTCCATATGAATGACCAGTATTTCCTTTAATTCCTATCACTTGTCCTTGTTGTACGACATCACCAGCACTAACTGGTGGAGCATAACGTAAATGAGCATAAACTGTATCAACACGAGCACCATTGATGTTGTGCGAAACAATAATCCACCATCCCATTGAATTGTCCCAAGCAGATAAAGTTACTACCCCCGCTGCTGCGGAGTGAACAGGTGCTCTTACATTTCCAGGAATCACGAGGTCGATTCCAGAGTGCCATGTTCCCCAACGCGGACCAAAACGTGATGTAACATTTGCGCCTGGCATTGGATGTGCTAGTCCGTATGCGTTTGGTGCCGGTACTCTTTCTAAAATCTCTGCGGTTTCATTAATTATTGCTAACTGTTCTTCTTCACTTCGTCGCGAATCTGCAAGTGCATCTAATTGGTCTTGTAATCGTTGCTCATCTTCTAAAAGTTGACGTTGCGTTTCCGCTAGCGCAACCCGGGCTTCCTCTTCTTCTGTTTGTAGTTCTAAAAAATATTCAGTTCGTACTTCTAAATCGACAACATTTATCTGTAAATTTTCATAAAGGAAACGGTTTAACTCGATTAGTTCCGATAATTCTTCCATCATTAAAGCATCATTATTTGCTACCCGTTGTGCGTATCGGATTATCTGAACAAAATCATTGATATTTTCAGCAGCACTTAATCGTGCTAAAGTTGAATTACTATTATTAAAACGTTGCGTTGCTCGCATACGACGTGAAACCAACTCGACTAAATCTTCAATTCTTGCATCTGTTTCTTCAATCGTTTCACGCGTTCCATGAATTATTTCTTGTAACTCACGAATATCATCTTCTAGCCGTTCAACCTGATCAGCCAAAGCCCGAATTCGACCTTCCACTGCTGCAATGTCAGTGCGTGACTGGGAAATTTCATTTTGAATTCCAGCTAAGTTTTCGCCAACCCCAGCTTCTTGACCAGTTAAATTAGCAATATTATCAGCAACTTGATTTGCTTGCTCACGGCATTCAGCAAGTGTACGACATGCTTGAACTTGAAAAATTGATCCAGTTTGAACGTTTATTCCCGCTACTAAAACAACAAAAGCCAACACAAAAGCAAAGCCTAACTTCTTCAACATGCAATTCACTCCTTTGAAAATACCGTAAAATGATTACAGATAAACCTAAATAATTAATTAGAAAATGACGATTAATTATGAATCATTATAACAGTATACCATTCAAATCGCAAAAAATCAACAAAATCTACAAATTTTTTACAACTTTCCAATTTTTTTTAACAGCTTTTCAAAACTATTATCACCATTTTTTGTGGAAAAATTGTCAGTCAAGAATCAATGTGAACAATTACCCATAAGTTCTAATAATTCCTAATCGTCATTTCCAACAATTTCATTGATACCAAAAAAAATTGTTCTGCTAGTTTTAAAATTAGCAAAACAACTTATCTTTTATTATTGTCAATTTAGCGAAAGTTATTATGACTAGTAAGTCGTAATCATCGTCACCTGATCACCTGCTACAGGCAATTATAACTCGATTGGATTGTAAGTTACAATTGCGTGTGTGATATCAACATTCCCTAAGTCAATTGTTACGGTAAATTCATCATCCAAATACAAAACAGCTTCTGTATTATTAATCACCAATGCTGGACCTAAAGTATTACTTAGTTCTTCGATTGATGTTGTTTCAGTACCCATGATTAGACTAATTGAAATTTGTACTTCCGCTGAAGCATCATCTGCAAACCACTCGCGCCACTCAGCCAAATTAATAATTACGCCTTCAACAATTTCTATTTCATCAGATGGAACACCCAGAGGAGAACCAGGTCCGAAGTCACCATCTGTTAAATCAAAAGCACTAAATTGAATTTCAAACCCATCAACAACATTTAACCAAAATAAATCAGCGTTGAATGGACTCGCTACAACTACAAAATGATCTGAAAATATTGGTCCTACGAAATATGTCATTACCTCATCAATAAAATTAACCCAACTAGTTACTTCGTCGTTTGATAAATCTGATATAATTGTTGTCCAAGGCTCTTGATCTACGTTAACTGGGCATAAAAAGATTACTCCAGATTCCTCATCAAATGAAATTTCAACCCCAGCGATTGAAAGCTCATCTAAACTTTCAAATAAATCTTCTGCAAATTCCAAGTCAATCTGGTTCACAGGCAAATCGCTAAAATATGCTCCTCTTGCAGCAAGATCACCATCATGAGCCACTACAGTACAAATACTATCAACACCTATAATATTATCTACTGAACCATTACCATTTCCATTATTATCGTCACCATTATTAGAATTTGAATTACATGCCACTAAGAATAATATTAAAACACCTGATAAAACCATTAAAAATTTTTTCATTTTCTTTCAACTACCTTACCTTTATATTTTAAATACTAGAAGTTAATCCAATCACGTGGACAAACTCCTCGCCTTGCTGACCATCCAAACCCACCGGGATGGACTTCAAAGTGTAAATGCGGTCCATATGAATGACCTGTACTACCCTTTGTTCCGATCACTTGCCCCTGTGCTACGATGTCCCCAACTGCAACTGGTGGCGTGTAACGCAAATGAGCGTAAACAGTATCAACACGAGCACCATTAATATTGTGTGATATCACAATCCAGTTCCCCATTGAGTTATGCCAACCAGCGATGATTACAACTCCAGAAGCTGATGCAAGGATTGGGGCACGATTATCACCACCCCACATAACCAAGTCAAGACCAGCATGATGTGTTCCCCAACGTTGACCGAAGTTTGAAATAACTCTTGCACCAGGCATTGGATGTGCTAAACCAGATGCATCTGGTGATTCTGGTGGTGTTACAACTGCTGGTGGTGGCGTGTTGGTAATAATCCACTCCGCCATTTCAATCGCAGCTAACATTGATTCTTCACCAGCTAAATCATTATATAATGTGTCAAGATGATCTTGGAGCTGTTGTTGACTTTCCAGAATTTTATTACGACTCACTTCAAGCATTTCTTGCTGCTCTTCAAGTTCTGTTTGTAATGCACGAAAATCACCAGTTCGCTCTTCAAGTAACGCGACGTTATCTTGCAAGAGATTGTAACGGTCACGATTCTCGTTCATTAATGTTGTCAATTCTTCCATCAATTCCGAGTCGGTCATAACAGCACGTTGTGCTTGTCTAATAACATTAACAAATTCAGTCAAATCATTAGCACCGCTTAACTGTGATAACATTGTGTTTGTGTTGTTAAAACGTTGTGTTGCACGCATTCGGCGACCAATTAACTCTGACACTTCATCAATTTGTTCATTCGTTTCATCAATCGCGACAACCGCATGGTCAATATAGTAATACAACTGGCGCATTTCCATTTGAATTATCGTAAGTTGACTTTCAAATGTTGTGGTTCTAAGCTCTAAATCATCAATTTCTGCTTGCAATTTATCAATTTCCGCTTGTAATGCGACCACATCATCACTTACACCACCAGCTTCTTCTGTTAATTCAGCAATATTAGCACGACGTTCTTGTGCTTGTTCACGACACTCCGTAATCGTCCGACATGCTTGTACTTGCATCATTTGACCAGTTTGTAAATTAATACCACTAACTACCAAGACAACTGCCAACAATAACGAAATTCCGATTTTCTTAAACATAGGAAAATCTTTCATAGGTAAATCTCCTTTCCCCCCGAAAAAGCCCTAATTTGGATAATATTATAACATAAAAAATATTAAAAATCAATAACATAAAAAATATTAAAAATCATTTTTTGTTATTTCGACATCAATCAAAAACGGTTACCAATCGGTCGAAATTGATTCCCAATCGGTCATTACGGACATTTACTACACCGTTAATAACAATGACTTTATTGATTAGATTTCGGTATTCCTCGTTAAATTCACGGGCAAAGATTGTCATATCAACTTGGGCTACCTCGTCTGTAAGTTCGATAAATGCCATTGGTCGACCATTTTTATCTTTAATTTCTTTAATACGTGTGACATAACCGATACAAGTAACCCGTCCTCGCCCATCTGGATCAATTTCACTTGGTGTTAACCACCCGTGTTGCTTGATTTGTTCATCGAAAAGGTGGATTGGATGCGTTTGAAGATAGAAACCATATAATTCGTATTCCTGTTCCATCAATGTATTGGTATCTGGGTCGACATCAGCAAGTTCCATGACGAACTCGGTACCAGCAATTGGTCCATATTGACGATGTTCTAGCACCCGCTTGACGTTTTTGTGTAAACTTGCCCGTGAATAACCAAAGTCATCACAGGCACCAGCATCAATTAAACTAGTCATTATTTTGTCACCAAAAAACGCACTGGTTCGTGCTACGAAGTCATAAAAATCTTTGAAATCGCCTTTTTGTCGTTCTAGTAGTAATTTGTTAGCAATCTCAGAACCAATACTTTTAATTAATCCGAGACCGAGTCGGATTTTGCCTGCTGCTACAAAATGACCACGCATACTGCTAATAGCACTCGGTGGTAGAATTTCGATTCCAAGAGCACGAGCTTCCTTAATCGCCGCTACTGTTCCACGGGTACTTCCCATTTCAGTTTGTAAAACCGAGGTCATAAAATACTGCGGATAATTCGCTTTTAAATACGCCATTTGGTATGAAATAATCGCATAACTTGCTGCGTGCGACCGGTTAAAACCATAATTGGCAAAACGTAAAATTAAATCAAAAATCTTTTTTGCGACCGCTTGGCTATAGCCCCGCTGCTTGGCACGGGCAATAAATTTGGGACCTTCGTCCTGCATCACTTCTCGTTCCATTTTCGAGACCGCACGTCGCAGAATATCAGCTTCGCCAAGGGAGTAACCCGCCACTAAGCTGGCAATTTGCATAATTTGCTCCTGATAAACAATAATCCCGTAAGTCTTTCGTAAAATTGGTTCAAGGGATGGGTGATCGTAGTTGATTCGTTCACGACCATGTCGCCGTGCGCAAAACATCGGAATATTCGCCATCGGTCCTGGGCGGTAAAGCGCAAGTGCTGATAGGATATCTTCAATGTTATTCGGTTGCAGTTGGCGAAGTGTTGCTTGCATTCCGCTGGATTCTAACTGAAAAATCCCCATTGTATTCGCCGCCGAAATTAGCTGATACGTCCGTTCGTCATCGAGTGGAATGCGTCCAATGTCGAAGTCAGGATCAACTTCGGTACGAATTAACGCCGAGATTTCCTGAATCATCGTCAGATTACGTAAACCGAGGAAATCCATTTTTAACAAACCAATTACTTCAAGGTCTTCAGCCTCATATTGTGATAAATAAGTCACACCGCCACCTTTTACCAGGGCAGTAAAATTTCGTAAATCATTCGGCGAAATAATTACCCCAGCCGCATGGGTTGAAATATTTCGTGGAAATCCTTTTAAACGCAGTGCTTTTTTAAAAATCGCTTTGTGACTTGGATGTGATTCTAAATAGGCTTGTAAAGCAGGATTGTCACGCAAATTGCTCTCCAGCGACGACCGTGAATTTAAAAATTTCGTCACCGCATTAATCTGTGCTGTTTCTAATCCATGAGTTCGTGCCGTATCACGCCAAGATGAACGTCCACGCAAAGTTCCAAAAGTAGCGATTTGACAGACGGCATAAATACCATATTTCTCCCGAACATAATTGATAACCTCATCGCGACGGTCGTCCTGAAAATCAATATCAATATCAGGCAGACTGATTCGTTCTGGATTTAAAAATCGCTCAAACAAAAGTTCATAACCAATTGGATCAATGCCAGTAATCCCCAAAACATACGAAACAAGCGACCCAGCTGCTGACCCCCGCCCTGGCCCAACCAAAATCCCATTTGACTTCGCAAATTTAACAAAATCCCAAACAATCAAAAAATAATCCGCAAACCCCATGCGACTAATAACATCAAGCTCGTACTTCAATCGCCCAGTATGCACACTCGAAATCGCATCACCATAGCGCCGTTTCATCCCCCGAACACACAACGCCTCAAGATAATCCGCACTTGAATCACCCGTTGGAACGACAAATTTTGGTAACAAATTCCGCCCCAAATCCAGCTGAACATCACACAAATTCGCAATCGTCATTGTATTCGCCATCGCATCAGCTAAAAACTCATCAGTTTCCGCCAAAACTCGCGCCTCGCGGTTACTCAAAAAATGCACATTACCAAACGCTGGCACCTCACTGACTTTCACATTCTCCTTAATCGCCGTCACAACTTGCAACAAATCCACATCATCAGCGCTTATTACCCGCACTTCTGGTAAAAAAACAAATGGCAAACTCAAATTCATTAAAGACTTTGCTTGTTCGACCGTCTGGGCGGAGGTTATCCCAATAAAACAACTAGACATCATCTCTGCATCAATTGTTTTGGTAACGCTAGCAATATCACTGTTCATATCAAAACAAATAACCAGATTTTGGGCATGTACCAAAACAGCTTCCGCATTGACAATACCATCTAAAGCATAATCAGACGTCAACTTTAATAACACCCGATAACCAGTTTGATTACGCGCAAAAAGCGTCCACTTACTGGACACATCAACATGACTTACCATCAAACTAACCCCAAAAATCGGTCGGATACCAGCTTCGCGACACGCCGTGAAAAACTTCACACCGCTATGCATACTGCCATCCTCTACCACCGACAAAACCGACAACTTCCGAACGGTGGCATACTCAATCAGAGCAGCGATTTCAATCGTACTCCCAAGTAGTGAATAATTTGTTTTAGTATTTAAGTTAATATAGCTCATAAAATAATTATAACATATTTTAATTTTTTTTGACAGCCCTTCCGAAAATTTTCAATAATTAATTTTTATGGTCTATTATACGACTATTTCAGCGGTCAAAATTCTTTAAAATCTTTTTACACGCTTAAAAATAAAAACTCGTTGATAAAGGAATACCCGAACATTTGCCGTATGGCAAATATTCGGGTATCTATTATGGATAAAACGGAAGTCTCGCATTGCAGAGCAATGCCTGATTGATAAGAAACACACGGAGTTTTTTCACCATCGACATGCTGTATCATAACCATGAAATAGTTCATAAACTTGAAAAAAGAAAAATATACCTTGAATTATTACAAATTAATAACCATGTCACATTTACTAGCTAGTTCTAAATCATGCGTAACTAAAACAATGGTTTTACCCATCTTATTCAATTCTACTAATAAATCAAAAATCATATCACGATTTTCAGCATCTAAATTACCAGTAGGTTCATCAGCAAGGATGACCTCGGTCGGTTTAAGCAACAATCTCGCCATTGCCACCCGTTGCTGCTCTCCGCCACTTAATTCGTGAATTTTATTCTTTTCATAGCCTTTTAATCCCACTTTGCTCAATGCTTCTGATATCGCCAATTTTTTACTTTTAATATTTTTATTATAAATTAGTGCCATTTTAAGGTTGTATTCAACCGTATCATTATCAGATAAAGCATAGTTTTGAAAAAGAAATGATAGATTATACCTTAATAACTTTTTCAACTTAAAACCTCGAGGTGAAATATTATGATGCCCGAGGATATTCACTTCCCCAAAAGTCGCTTTTTCAATACCACCGATGATATTTAATAATGTTGTTTTACCACAACCAGACCGACCGGTAATTCCATAGAATTTGCCCGCTTGAATTTCTAAGGAAATCTGATCCAAAACCGTTTTATGACCGAAATTTTTAGTAACATCTTTTAATTCAATAATCGCCATTTGCACCACGTCTCCTTAACTATGTTCCACAAACTTAAAACTCTTCCCGAATTTTGACCAACCGATAACAGCTAAATAAACAATCAAATCAAGTATGATAATAAACATTAATAACCTAAAATCAATCCCTAAATACCAAGCAATTGCCATCGAAGCTAAAACCCCAATCATTAACTCGACAAATAGCTGCCAGAAAATTCGGAAATCATTGTGTCCCATAATTTGGTTGGTATAAATTCGCTTCTGATAGACTTTAACGTATAGATAACTATACTGAATGCTGATTAACATAACCAGAGCCAGTATCGGTGTTAAAACGAACAAATGGTCTCTTATTTGTACCATCTGACGAGTACGAACCCGATTTAACTCATAACCAACTGTTGAAATGTGGATACGATTATAAAACATCGTATCTCGCAATAATTCATTAAAATCACCATCAAAAAAGACATTTCTAAAAGGTGTTGTCCACAGATCAAAAGATGAGTCCATCCTCACACTAATCACATATGGTCGTCTAACAAGACCCCAACTCGCCCAATCCAGCGAATAATCAAAAATGACTTGTTCATTCTGAATGTAAATAACAGTTTCCCCACGATTATACATATCACGAACAAAGGCTCGCCCTTGATAATCCTCGGGAATTAAATTAACAAAATCTCCCGTATAACTAGCCAAGTCGATGACGTTACCATCTAAATCAATAATCGGATATTTTCGGAGGAAGTTTTCATTAACATTTATTACTGGCTCCCCGGAAAACATCGCCGTGGCACTGACTCGGATCGCACCAGCTTCGTTTAGAATACGATAGGCGTTGTGAAATTCATATAAAACCTCGTGTTCATAAATAATACTAGAATCCGAATCATAGCGTAAAGTCATCATTAAATTCATATGACCATTGGCTCCATATCGTGATAAAGGGTTCGGGGAAAATTGATAGTCACTGATATTACCATTACGTTCATATTGGCGAACTTGTTGAATGAAATCCCAGTTAGTTGACATCAGCATCAGTCGATCTGAAAATAACGGAATAATCGCAACTAGCAAGGCGATTTTCACCAGATAGTTCGCCGTCATCAAGATACGTGTAAATTTTTTATTTTTAATTAAGGCGTGTAGTGGAACGAGTAACAATAATAGGCAGCCCGCAGCAATGGATACAAACACTCCCAATACTTGGCGGTAAACAGCGTTAAACATTGAAGTAATAATTGGTATTGTTCGCTCATTAAATGCCCCAATTATCGTTATGAATAAAATCGTTTGGGTGAGGATAATTGTTAGTAAAATCATCAATATCAATGGGAAAAATATTTCTTTGCTTAAGACTGCAAAAGAATGACCCAAAGTTTTATGAATCGCAATTTTGCTTGACTGTCGATGAATATATAACAAAATCAGCAAAAAGGATAGAATCATGCTTAAGTAAATAGTCGGTGTCAAAAAATAGTTGATTTGTTGTTGTGGATTAAAAGGTTCAGTAGCGCGTAATTCGAACACCCTTGAAACCAAATCTCCGAACTCTGCCATGAATAATTGGACTGCCTGACTCAATTCTTCCTGATTGTCTGAGAAAAAACTATAATTCCCACCCACAACAATTCCGAGGTTTCTCAATGGGAATATGTTCACTTCTAACCGATCGTTTAACAGAAAAAAATTCACACCATTCGCAACATCATGTTGATTTGTATAAAAATACGTTGTTGCTGAATTAAAAACGATTGATTGATTAGTTGTTAAGTTAAAAATTTCGTCAATCGGGCGATGTGACGAGACAAATAGTTCAATTCTATTTTCAATAAAATCAATATCAAAACGAACAAAAGACACATCATAATTGCTTGTTATTTCATCAATCCTGTCAAAAATTAAATTACTTTTTTCAAAACTGATTGATTCATTATTTAAATTATCAATAACCAAAACAGCTCGATAATAGCCTGCCTCACCATTCATCATTTCAACTTCATCTTTGTGGAAAAAGTTTTCACGAACATTAAAAAAAATTAAAACATTCACAAGCAAGAATAGAAATAGGATTAATTTTTTCATTAAAACGCCACCTAAAATAAATTTTAAAAATAAATGTAACTCCCTTTAATCAAGAGTTACACTATTTTCATTTACTACCATTCTCCCCAAGAGTGTGAACGGGCAGCATTTGCTCCCATAGACCAGACTGCGCGAGCTGTTTGACCTTGTCGAAGAACCACCTGCGTCTGACCGCCACCAGTTGCTACCTCGGATACTTCAGCAAAAGCACCACTATGGCGAAAAGAAGATTGGGTAAAAGCCTCCCCACTATGCCATCCCCAAGATGCCGTATGCCACGATGATGTCTGGCTTGTAGTTCCTGGTCCTGAATTTACAGCATCTGCACTAATCATCGGTGTCGCAATCCCTAACAATAAGAAAACGCCTAAAATTGTTAAACCTAACTTTTTCATTCTTAAAACCTCCATCTCAATATTTTCCCCTTGCTTTTACAAAAGTTATAGAAAATTATCAATCTCTACCAATGAACAACTCGTGCACTAGTCGAATTCTGGCGAGAAATCAGTTTTTCTACTTGTAACAAGTATATAACAAAACCTCTACCTTTGTCAATATAATTATAATATTTTTTGACAGTATAAAAATACTATCAAAAACATCCATAATCTACTAAACAGTTAGTAATGAGGCACATTAAATCATTGATAAGGCAGACTTTCATTTATCAACTGGTTTTATTTTTGAGCGTGTAAAGAGATTTTAAAGAATTTCGACCGCAGAAAAAATCGCTATAGTCGCTATCGGGTATCATAAAATTTTTCAAAAATCACATTTTTTTCGAGAATTTTATAGATGCTGTTTTATTATAATTCAATTTCCATTTCGGCTTCTAAAACATCTTGTCCAACCAGATCATCGAGGGTTTGGAATTCATATCCCGCTTCTTTGATAGCTGATAATAAGTCGTCCATCGCTTCAGCATTATCGCTCGATGTTGAATGAAGTAAAATAATCGCTCCTGGATGAATTCGGTTCATTACTTGTGCGTGGGCATGGTCAGGTCCTTTTTGCTGGTCGACATACCAGTCGACATAAGCCAGCGACCAAAGGATGGTATAATAACCAGCATCCGCTGCCCAGTCAAGCATTTCTTGATTAAATTTTCCTTCTGGTGGTCGCAAATATTTTGCCAAATGTTTCCCAGTTATTTCAAAAAACTTCTCCTCGGCACGGGTCAATTCAATCTTAAAACGCTCCTGTGAAACAGTTGTTAAGTTCGGATGGTCATAAGTGTGATTTCCAACAAGATGCCCTTCGTCCACCATTCGCAATACTAATTCAGGTTCTTCTTCCATAAAATGACCAGTTAAGAAAAACAACGCCACCACATTATGTTCATGTAATGCGTCTAAAATCATCGGTAAATTGCCGTTCTCATAACCACAATCAAATGTTAAATAAACAGTATTTTCATCAGGGCTTCCAATATAATAAGCATCATTTTCACGGACAATCTCATCATAATCCGCACCCGGGAATGGTTGTGTTGCACCTGGCGCTTTTTTCGGAATTCCCCAGCCGATATCTTTTGCTAACACGGTTGCCGCTGGACTAACTAATAAGCCAATCATAAGTAACGTATTTAAAACTTGTAACTTTTTCTTCAAATTAATCAACTCCCTATGAGTAATTTGTCCGGTTTTGTAGTATAATATACCCAACTACCAGAACAGGAGTTTTGCAACTCCACATTTTACAACTAAGTACATAAAGTTGTAAATATCGGTCGTATCAAAAGGAGTATTAGTATGAAAAAATTCAATTTACCAACATTCGCATCCCCTATCATCGGTCAAATCAAAAAAAAAGAAATCCAAGCAATTCCGGAAATTCTCGCCTTTAACTTCATGATGGCTCTTGTACCGATGCTAATCATCTTTTTTCAAGTACTTGCATTTTTATCAATCGAAACGGACGTACTTAACATTGCCCTCGCCAACTACCTCCCGAACGAATTACACAACTTTATCATCGACTTCCTCGCCACCGCAAGCATTAATTTCAGCGATAACCCCGTGCTTGTCATCGTCACCCTCGTCACCCTCACCCTCACAATTTCCAAAGGGGTCAACGGGATTTTTAAAGCTTTCCTCATTACTTATGACAAAACCGACCACACCCCAACCTACCGCCACCGCGTTTCAGCGATCTTGACTTTCTTTTTACTCCTCTTTTTTGGGGCTTTTGCGACCGCTTTTATCACGACTTCCCATTTAATACTCGCAGATTGGCATTTTGTCATCAAAACCATTGTTGAACTCGGGATTTTCGGCTTATTATGTTTCACATTCTTTTTCCTGCTATTCAGATTAGCGCCGATTAAAGACAAAACGGCGCGACAAATTTTACCAGGATGCCTGCTGACGACTGCGGGCTTCGTTATCACAACAATGATTTTCACTTTCTACGTTAACCGACTCGCCAATTTCCACCTTGTTTACGGGTCACTCGCAATCATCATCATCTTACTCACATGGCTTTATCTCGTTGGTTGGGTAATAAATATCGGAATTCAAGTAAATTATCTATTATCAAGACAAGGAAATACCAATAAAGCTAAGCTAGCGAACCTGCGAACTGAACGAAACTGATGCCAAAGAAACTGATGCGCCAAGAGAATATGTTCAAATAAAGCATATAAAGATCCCCTTAAAACCAAAGTAAAAGCCACTCATGAGCGACTTTTATCTAATTACAACTAGCAAGCCCCTTGCGGTCATCTCTTGCAGTGTACTGAAGTTCTTTCCAAAATAAGTCCCGTTTCAAGATGCTTGTCGGAACTAACACGATCGTTTTCATTTTAAATGTTATTTCATATTTGCTTGTACTTGTTTCATTACTTGATTAACTTGTTTTTGACTCGGTGTCCGCCCCATTTGCGACATCATCGCTCTGATTACATCCTCATTAATCGGCGGATTCTCACGTAAATACTTTTTCGTCACACGTTGTGAAATAAAAAATCCTCCTACTAAACCCGTAAGTAATGCGACAATGACTAAAATGATTGTTAAAAAATCCATCTTAAAAACCTCATTTCCTAATTTCTAACTATTATAATACCACGTTTTGGTAACTTCTTTCAACCCTTATTGTACAATTTTCCCTGCTTTAATCGCTTTTACCTTATCTGGTGTCACGTCATTCCCTTCTGGGTCAACAACTTTCGTATGCTCAATTATCTCTTTCATCCCCACGCGAAAAACCGTTAAATATTCTTGTCGCAACTCGTTTTGTTCTAGTAATTCGGCATCCGTAATCGTCCCGTACTTTTTCTTTTTTGCCAACTCATTTAAGCGGGTCATTTTTATTGGTTCCAACATCTTAAAAAACTCCTTTAGATATTTTTGCTTTTCATAATTATCTAATCCCCAATAGCTACACTAAGGGTATACAAATAACATTATACCACAAAGCACTGAAAAGCTAAATAGCGATAACCTCGCACGCACGTCAAACGCATAAGTGTTTACATCTCTCTTGAAAAACAAAATTGAACGAAAAAAGCACGATAAATGAATTTTTAAGCTGATTATCGTGCTTTTTAACGTTTGATGGTGAATTTTTACAGCCGAAAGTCCATGAAAACGACGTTTTGGTCAAATTTGTAGCTTTTCTTTCGTAATTTCCTGATAATTGGAATGAAAAAAGCACGATAAATGAATTTTTGAGCTGATTATCGTGCTTTTTAATGTTTGATGGTGAATTTTTACAGCCGAAAGTCCATGAAAACGACGTTTTGGTCAAATTTGTAGCTTTTCTTTCGTAATTTCCTGATAATTGGAATGAAAAAAGCACGAGAAATGAATTTTTGAGCTGATTATCGTGCTTTTTAATGTTTGATGGTGAATTATTTACAGCCGAAAGCCCACGGAATTGATGTTTTCTCAAAATTTTTTGGCTTTCTTTCATGCGTTTGTCGTGACCCCGTACGTCATTCTAATTTATGAAAATTATGCTTTCATTTTCATTTTTTATCCAAAATTTGGGTTATTATCTAACTAGCACTGTTTTTTGGAAAGTTAAAAGTTTTGATCAACTAAAATTGGCTTATTTAATCGTAATAATCGCTCAAAAAAGAAAACGTTTTTGCGAATTAGAATAACATCTCCCGCAAGCTGATAAAAAGTCGGTAAATTTTTCAAGTCGTCATAAAACCAAGAACTGAATGATGATGAAAAATCAAAGCGCCAATACAAATGCTTTCTTGCATCTTTGTATTGGCGCTTTGTGTGTTGTTATTTAATTCAAATATGAACCGGTTTAATCATGATCCAATGTCTCATCATGATCGTTGTTTTTTTTCAAATAAACAATTATTACACCTGAAACAAGTAATAATCCCAATCCAACAACCGACATATTCATCTGCTCTACACCTGTTTGGGNNNGTGTTTGTGNTCCACCACCTGGAGGTGTTGTTCCTCCTGGGGGTGTTGTCCCTCCTGGGGGTGTTGTCCCTCCTNCCCCACCTGATGCTCTGATTGGTTCCCAATGAGCATATATTCGTATATCTTCCGTTATCGGTGTTCCAAAGTAAAATTCTTCTGCTGCATAGTACGTTGTAAACCAATCAATAAATTCATAATAGTAATAATACTCCGGATCTATTGTTGGTATTTCTACCCTTTCGCCATACTCTACTTCTCGCTTAAACTCAAAATATTCTACCGTTTCTGCATTTCCACGTCCTTGCAAATAAAACATTACACTAAATGTTGTTGGTCCGATTGTTGCATTAACCATTATTGTTGTTTCTGTTTGCGGGTAAGTGATATTCTCACTTGCTAATCCTTGCACGGTAAACGAGAGTATCATTATTAATGCCGATAA
>JGI990J12352_1000033_pt1 | contig 27368 bp, 21 predicted proteins | sample Intmic4MA4BA4MSA_FD_12352 | JGI IMG/M metagenome (IMG submission 12352) | reverse complement strand
TTAAATTATATTGAAAACATAGAAAATATAAAAGGAGGTTTAAATAAGTTAAAAGTAATATCTATTACTAAAAAATATACTTATCTAAACTATTTAAAATATTTTAGACAAAACTCTTTAAAAATTTTAAATACTTTAAAACAACCAGATTGGAATTATTTTGAAATCCCTGATTTAATCTATGACAATATTATTTTATATTCTATTAATAAATTAACAAATAATCAAATATATAAAGAATTAAATTTAAATTTAAATAATAATATTTCATTAGATTTTATTTTAGATAGTATTTTATTAAAAAGTACTATTAAACCTTTTTTATTAAAATTTGGAATTATATTTTGTTCTTTTTTTGAAAATATATTTAAATTAAATAAAATTTATTTATTATATTTAACTAAAATAATTTCTGTTAATGATAGTTTTTTTACTGCTTTAAATTCTACTATTTTTAGTGAGGGTTCTTTTTGTTATGTACCTAAAAATATAATATGTAATTTTGATCTTTCAAGTTATTTTAGAACAAATTTAAAAAACTATGCTCAATTTGAAAGGACTTTAATTATAGCTAATAAAAATTCTAAAATTACTTATTTAGAAGGTTGTACCGCGGTAACATATATTGAATCTCAACTACATATAGCTGTAGTTGAAATTTATTTAAAATCTTTTTCAAAAGTATATTATTCTACTTTACAAAATTGGTATAAAGGAGATGAATATGGAGAAGGGGGGATTTATAATATTACAACTAAAAGAGGATTATTAGAAGATTTTTCATTTTTAGAATGGGTACAAGTAGAAACAGGATCTTCAATTACTTGGAAATATCCAAGTAGTATATTAAAAGGTAAATATTCAAAAAGTGAATTTTATTCTATAACTTTTCTTACTTTAAATCAATATGCAGATACAGGTACTAAAATGATTCATTTAGGTGCAAATACAAAAAGTAAAATTTTTTCAAAAAGCATTTCTTTAAATAATTCTTTAAATATATTTAGAAGTAAAGTATTAATCTCTAAACTTGCATTTAATTCTTCAAATTATACAGAATGTGATTCTTTAATTTTAAAAAATAATAGTTTAACAGTTACCTTTCCATATAGTATTTTATATAATAAATCTTCTAAAATAGAACAAGAGGCTCAAATATCTAAGTTAAATGAAATATATATATTTTATGCTATGCAACGAAATATAAGTTATATTAAATCTTTAGAACTATTTATCACTGGTTTTTGTACTAAAGTATGGACTAAATTACCTATTGAATATTCTATTGAACTTCCTTATTTATTAGAACAAAGTATAAATAAATATTTAAATTAAAAATAATGAATAAAATACATTTTATAAAACAAAGTAATATCTATTTTTATATAGATACTTTCGAATACCTTAAATATATTTTTAATAATTTTATTTTAATTAATTCTTATAAATTACCTTTTAAAATAAAATACCCTTCTATTCTTTTTTATATTTTTAATCATAATAAAAACAATATAAATAATTATTCTACTTCTTTGAATAAACTTGATAAAATTTCTAATCTAAGTAGTATTCAATTAAATATAAATAAAAGTTTAAATTTAAATTTTAAAATTCCTTTAATTTTAGAAAATAATATATATATTTTTAATAGTATAAAAAAAATTATAATACCAAAATTATATATATATAAGGGCCCTTTTTATATTAAATTTAAAAATGAATTTGATATATTTTTAAATTTATATAATAATAAATATGAATTAAAATTAAAAAAATATAAATTTAATATATTTTTTATATTACAATATAAGTCAAAGTATATATTTAAAATAAATTTTTTAATATTAATTTTTCTTTTATTTTATAATTTAAATATTAATTATTTTTATAAATATTTTAATTTTAAAATTATATATTATTATATTTTTTATATTGTTTTAAATATTAATAAAATATATAAAAATATACATAAAAATATATTTTTTATTTTAAAAATGATTAAATTATTTAATTATTATTTTTTAAAAAATTATAAATATAATAAATATAAAAATATTAAATTATTATATTTATTTGAGTATATTTTTGAAAAAGAATTATATTTTAAATCTTTTAATAATTTAAAATATAGTTCTATAAAATATATATTAATAGATATTTTACAAATTCAAATTTTTAAATTAATTAATATTTTAAAACAATTAAAAAGTAACATTAAAATATATTATTTAAAACAAAATATTATATTAAATGAAATTTTAAATATACACCCTTTTTTACAATATTTAGAAGAATTTAATATGTATTCTAAATTATTACATATCAATAAAGTAATAAAAATACAAAATAAAAATTTTTTAAAATATTATAATTTAAGACATTTTACTCCTTTATTTTTTAATAAATTTTGTGTTCTAGCTAATATAGAAAATAAAAATATAGGTTTAATTAAATTTTTAACTTTAAATAGTTATATATATAATAATAAAATATATAATTATATATATAATTATAAATTTAATTTATTTTTTTCTAATGCTTATAATACTACTGGAAATATAAAATATAATTTTAATACAAAAAAAAAAATATATTATCATTTATTTAATTTTAATTTAACTTATTTACATTCTACTACTTTAAACTATAATATAAATTTTTTTAATATAGTTACAAATCAAATACCTTTTTTAAATTATATAGATTCTACTAGAAGTTTAATGGCTATTAAAATGTTAACTCAAGCTGTCCCTTATCTTTATAATTCTAATATTTTATTAAATACTACTACTGAAATTTTAATACATAAAAAAAATAAAAGTAATAAATTATATAGTATTTCTGAAGGTATTGTTACATATATTTCTAATTTTAAAATAATTATTAAAGATATTTTAAATAGAAAGGTTATATATTATTTATATAAACATATATATAATAATCAATCACAATATTTTAATTTTAAACCATTAGTGTACACAGGAGAAAGAGTTTTTATAGGTTCTATTTTAGCCGAGAATTATACATTTCTTTCTAATAAATTAAATATTTCAAATAATTTTATTTATTTATATGCCGGGTATAATAATTTTGAATATGAAGATGCATTTATTTTAAATAAAAAAATTTTATGGAAAAACATAATGTTTTCAATAGAATTTAAGATAGTAGAACTTTCTTTTAATAATTTTAATTTGGTAGAAAACTATAGTTTTAAAATTCCTAAATTATCTTTAAAAAATATACATAATTTAAAAAAAGGTTCTTACATTTTAAATAATAATATTTTAATCCCTAAATTAAAAATTATAAATATAAAACAAAATTTAAATACTAATTTTAATAAATTTTTAATAAATTTTATATTTGGGTTTAATTTTCAATCAATATATGATAATTCTTTATATGCGTCTTTAGAGACAGAAGGTAGGTTAATTAGTACTGAATTTTTTAAATTACCTACTGTATTATTTATAAATAGAATTTATATTTTAAAGTTAAATAATATTTTAAAGGGGGATAAAATATCAGGGAAATATGCAAATAAAGGTGTTATAGCCTATATTGAACAACCTGCTAATTTACCTTATTGTTTAAGTACAAATATAATACCTTGTTTAATATCAGGAACTATAGGAATTACTTCTAGATTGAATTTAGGACAATTATATGAATTATATTTTAATAATATTTGTCATTTTTATAATATTTCATTAGGGTTAAATAAATATTTAAAATATAATATATTATATAATTATATAGTATATAAATTAAGTAAGTTAAAAGATTTACAATTAAATTTACATATTTATAATACACAAAAAATAACAATGAAGGATGGGATTTCAAATAAATTTATATCAAATTATGTAATAATAGGAATTTTAAGTTTTATTAAATTATTACACCTTACTAAGAAAAACTATGCTTTGCGATCTGTTAGTACCTATAACAATATAATTCAACAACCAATTAAAGGAAAATCATATCAAGGGGGTCAAAAATTTGGTGAGATGGAAATTTGGGCATTATATTCTTATAATTCTATTTTTAATTTATATACTTTATTAAACGCACACTCAGATAATATAAATGAACGAAATTTTTTAAATATAAAAAATTTTAAATTATTTAAATCTAGTTTTTCAGAAATATTTAAAATAATTAGTTCAGAATTAAAAGGGCTTGCTATTAATATTGATTTAAATTATTATATTTATTTAAAATCTAAATATAAACACAATATAAATAAATTTAATTATATTTTTTAATTTTAATTATGAAGTTATTAAAATATATAAAATTAAATTTAGCTGACTCTAATTTAATTTTAAAATGGGGTTCTACATATACTAAAATTAATAAATTACAAATAAATGAAATAACAGAATCTAATTATTTTATAAAAAAAAATAATAAAATTTTTTTAAACCCTTATAGTTTATTTAGTACTAAAATTTACGGACCTTTAAAATCTTGGACTTGTTTATGTAATAAATCTTACATTAAATATCAAAGAATTTTAAAAAATTTATATTGTTCTTTTTGTTTTACTGAAATTAATACTTCTTTAATACGACGATATAGAATAGGAATTATTATTTTAAATTTTCCTATAATTCATACATGGTATATTAAATCAGGTATTTTAGCAAATATTTTAAATATTTCAAATATTAACTTAGAAAATCTAATTTATTATAAAAAATTTTTTTATTTAAACACCAATAAATTAAAAAATAAACAATTTAATTATTTAATTTCTAATCTTAGCCTTGCTCATGAAAATATATATAAATTTTTAAATAATTTAAATTTATATAATGAAATAAGATATACTAAAGAATTAATATATATAACTAATAATAATAATTTAAACTTAAAATTAAAAATTAAATTAAAAGCTTTAAACATATTTTATTTAAATAAAATAAGTTTAAAAAATATATATTTATTTAATTTTCCTGTAATATCTCCTATTTTAAGACCTTTAATAAATTATAAAAATAAATATTTAATTATTTCAGATATTAATAATATTTATAAAAAACTTATTATTGAAAATAATAAATTATTAAATTTAATTTATTTACATAAACACTATAATAATTTAATATATAATGAAATATTTTATATTGTTCAAAAAAAATTAATTCAATTAATTATTGATTCTATTTTAAATACAAAATTAATATATAATACAAAAAACTTAAAATCTCCTTTTTTAAATATATTACAAGGAAAAGAAGGTTTATTTAGAAATAATATTTTAGGAAAAAGAGTAGATTTTTCTGGAAGACTTATTATTATACCTAATTATAATTTAAACTTTAATACAATTGGACTTCCTTTTTTTTATTTATATACTTTATATAAACCATTTATTTTATATAAATTAAAAAAATATATATATAACTTTAAAAATAAATTTGAGTTTAATTTAAAACTATTTAAAATTTTATTAAATAAAATAATAAATAAAAAAATTATATTTATTAATAGGGCACCTACTCTTCATAAATTAAATATTCAATCATATAAAATTAGTTTAAATGAAGGTTATAATCTACAATTTTTTCCTTTATCTTGTACTTGTTTTAATGCGGACTTTGATGGGGATCAAATGAGTATTTATTTACCTTTAAGTTATAATACTCAATTAGAAACTAAAAATAAATTATATGTAAATAATAATATATTTAATTATGGTACTTCTGTGTATATGTTTAAATTAAAACAAAATTTAATTATTAATTATTATTTTAATAATTTATTTTTATTACCTAAAAATAAATATATTTTTTATTTTAATTTAATAGATGAATTAAAATTAATTTCTTTATATACTCATTTACTTAATTTAAATTATTCTTTATTTATGTTAAAAATAAATATAATTTATAATTCTTTTAAATATAAATATTATATAATTACTAATTTACAAAATATATTAAATTCAAATTAAAATATGAAACTTTTATTTAATAATTTATTAACACAAAATATATCTTCTAAAGTTATTGAAAATTTATATTATATTATTTTTAAAAAAAAATATACAGAAATTAATAACAAATTTTTATATAATTTTTATTTAAGTATTGATTTAAAAGATTTATTAATATATATTTTTTTAGAAAAATATATTAAATTGTCTTTAGAGAAAAATAATATAAAATTAAAATTAAATTTTAATAAAATATATAATCTTTATACTCCTTCAAATCTTGACAAATTAATTATAAAACATTTAACATCTAATTATTTATATATAAATAAAATATATCCTTTTTTTAATTCACTAGATTTACAATTAAAATTTAAAAGTAAAATTAAAGAAATCCAATATATACAATTAATTAGTCCAAAAGGGTATACATTTAATGAGACAGGATTTATATTTAAAACACCTATAATAAATAATGTATTTAAAGGTTTTTCTTTTTATGAACTTTACCTTTCAATGCAAAGTACAAAAAAAACTATATTAGATACTGTAATTAATACTTCCTCTTCAGGATATTTAACTAGAAAACTAGTAGAAATAGGATATAATATTAAATTAAAAGAATATACATGTAATACTTTAAAATGTTTTTATTTAAAAAATCAAAATTTTTTAAATATTAAAGGAAATCTAATAAATTTTAATAAAATTATTAATAAAAATAAAATATTATTATATAACTTAAATAAAATATACTATAGAAATATTTTTAATTGTATTTTAGGAAAATCTATATGTAATTTATGTTTATTTAATAATTTTCAATTAAATAAACAAAATATAAATATAGGTATTTTAATAGGTCAAACTATAGGAGAACCAGGAACTCAAATGATTTTAAAAACTTTTCATACAGGGGGTGTGTTTAAATCAAATATAAAAATAATAAATAAAATAGAAAATTTAAACGTACCCTTTTATAATATAAAATATAATATATATATTTTATTAAAAAAAAACTTAAATTTTAAACATCAAACTAATTATAATATAAATAATATATTAATTAAGAAATATATAAATAAATTAAATATATTTAATTTATTTATAAAGTATCCAAAAAATTATTTAAAAAATATTAAATTTAATATAACTAAAAAATATTTTAATATTTCTATTTTATATTTAAAATCTATTTTTAATTCATGGAAAGCATATATTTTAAATAATAATAAAATTTATATTTCTAGTACATATAATTTAAATATATTTAATAAAACTATATATAAATATAATTATTTAAATTTAATATCTATTTATGAAATTAAAAAAAAATATATATATTTCTAAATTAAATTATTTTAATTTTCAAAAATTTTATATATTAAAATTTAAGTTAAATGTACTAAATTTATTTAATCCTAATATAAAAATAAAAGATAATTTATATTATAAATTTTTATTTTTTATAAATAATATATTTAATTTAAAGATAAATTATAATTTAAATTTATATTATTTTATATTTAATTTAATTTCATTTAATTCGAAAAAATATATTTCATCTTTTAATAAATTAATTTTAAAAAAATATAATAAATTAAATATAAATAAAAAAAAATTTACTTTTTATTTTAATATTTCTGATACAGTATTAAATATAAATAATTTATTAGATTTAAAATTTACCCCCAATAAAATAAATTTTTATAAATATATAAATATATATTTTTATTTTTATACTATTTTTAATAAACAAACTATTATTTCTTTTGTAAATACTTCTTTTAATTTAAATTTTATTAAATTTAATACTAAATTTTTTAATATTAAAAATAATTTTATTATAAAAACTGGTTATTTATATTCTTTAAATTTATTACATAATTATAAATATTTAATTAATATATTATTTAAAATATTAATTTCTTTTTTTTATATAAATCAAACTTGTTCAATTATTTATTCCAAATTTTATTATATATTAAGTTATAATTTATATTATTTATACACAAAACAAAAAATTTATATTCCTTATTTTTATTTTGAATTTATTATATTTAATTTATTAAAATTTGTTAAAATATTAAATGAACAAAAAAGTACTTTAAATAAAAATGATATTATACAATTTTGTTTAATAAAATTATTAAATAAAAGTTTATTAAAAAATAATTATTATCCTGTTTTATATAAACCAATAATATTATCTATTTCAAAAAGTATTTTATATAATAATGGAATTTTAAGTACATTATCTTTTCAAGAAACTATAAAAATATTATATAAATCAATTTTATTAAATAAAATTGATTGGATTTTTGAACTAAAATCAAATATTATATTATCAAACATAACTTTTTTATAAATATTAGAAAAATATATATATGAAATTTAATTTACAAGAACTTTTAAATCATAATTTACATATAGGAAATACTTTAAACTTAATACAACCTCATACTCTTAAATTTATTTATTGTTTTTTTAAAACTTATACTATATTAGATATTATATATATTATAAAAAGTTTACTTTTTTTATATAAATATACTTTTATTTTATTTAAATTAAATAAAAAATTAATATATATTCATGATTTAAAAAATACTTCAAAAATATATTTACTTTTTTTATATACTACATATATTACTTTAAATTATTTATATACATATATATATATTAATAATTATAATAAACAAATTAAATATATACTTTGGTTTTTATTATTTAATAATTTAAATTATAAATTTAAATTAAAATATACTAATTTAATGTCATTTTTATTTAATTTTATAGAAAATAAAACTATTTTTATATATTGTAATAACTATAAACATAAATTAAATTGGTTTAAATTTTCAAAAATTAATAAAAAATTAATAATATCTATAATAAATTCTAATTTATTTTTTAAATATATAGATATTCCAATATATGCTAATAATACTTCATACCTTTCTATATTATACATTCAAAAAATAATTATCACTTCTTTTTTTAATAGTAAATTCTATTAATAATTAAAATTTTAATAGAAAAAAAGGGATTCGAACCCTTGAAATATATTTAATATTTAATTAATTTCAAATTAATTACATTTAACCGCTCTGACATTTTTCTAAAATTAAACATTTTATTAAATTTTTAGAAAATTTAAATTTTTTTAATAAAATATTAATGAGTTTTAAATTTTTATATTTAAAAAAATGAGAATAAAAAATATAGTTATTATTTATATTATATTTTTTTTTTTCAATTTTTAAGTTTATTTGATTATTTTTTTTTTTTGTTATATAAATTTTCATTTTAAATTTTAATTAAATAAAATTTAATACAATTTTTAAAAGGATCTAAATAAAATTTTAAAAAATAATTATTAAAATTTTGTATTATTTTATATTTAGAAAGTAAATTACTTATAATTTTTTCAATAGTATTTTCAATTATTCTTTTTAAAGGTCTAGCCCCATAAAAAGGTTTATAAGATAAATTAATTAAATATAATTTTATATTATTTTCAATATAGATATTAATATTAGGTAATTTTTGTAATAAATTTAAAATAAATTTATCAAAAATTAATATTAAATCTTTTTTAGTTAAAGGTTTAAAAGTAATAATATCAGTTAATCTATTTATAAATTCTGGTTTAAAATAATTATTAATGCTTTTTAAAATTAATTTATTTAAATTATTAATATTTAATTTAATAGTTTGTTTAGAACATCCTAAGTTACTAGTAAATATAATAATTGTTTTTGTAAAATTTATTTTTTCTCCTAAACTATCTGTTAAATGCCCTTCATCTAATATTTGTAACATAATATCAAAAATATCTGGGTGTGCTTTTTCAATCTCATCAAATAAAATAACACAATTCCCTTTATTTTTTACTTTATTTGTCAATTCACCCCCTTCTCCATATCCTATATAACCAGGAGGAGAACCTATTAATCTAGAAATAGTATGTTTTTCTTTAAATTCACTCATATCAAATCTAATTAAATTAGCTGAAGAATTAAAAAAAGCTTTGGATATAGTTTTTACTAGTTCGGTTTTTCCAGTACCACTTGGACCTGCTAAAATCCAACTACCTATTGGTTTAGTACTAGAACTTAAACCAGTTAAATTTAATTGAATAGAAGTTAAAATTTTTTTTATTGCTTCTGGTTGTCCTTTAATATTTTTATATAAAATAATTTTAAACATATTTAATAATTTTTGAGGATTATATTTATAAGTCGAAGGAAGTAAAGATAAAGATTTAGTTATTTTTGAGAAATAATATTTATTTAAAATTAAATTTTTATTATAGTTTAAAGAAAATAAAGAACAAATTTCATCTAAAATATAATAAGCTTTTAATGGGTTTTTTATATTTAAATTATAAATTTTTGATAATGAAATTATAGGTTTTAAAATATTTTTATGTATTATTATTTTATAATAATTCTCAAATAAATATAATTTATTAGTTAAATTATATAATAATTCATTATCTGAAGGTTCTTTAATAAATATAATTTTAAAAAATAAATTTAAATTTGGTATTATTTTATTTAAAGTTAAATAATTTATAGGTTTAATGGTACCTATTATTTTTAATTTATGAGATAATAAATATGGTTTTAAAATATCAATTATAAATAAATTATTTATGTTATTTTTATTATTTTCTAAAGTATTATAAAATAAAATATCTATATTTGGACAAATTAAAATAATATTAGTTATGTTAGTAGAAAATAATAAGTTTAATGTTTCTTTTATTTTAATTAAATTTAAATCAGATAATAATGAAATATCATCTAATTTTAATAAAATATATTTATTTAACTTATAAAAAGATATAAATTTATTAATAATTTCAAAAGAAAGCGTATCTTCTTCTGAATGTAAAATAATATTATTTATATATTTTTTAAAAAATATATTTTTTAATTGAGTTAATATTTGTATGTCCCATTTAGAAATAGAAGTATTTTTTTTGTAAGGGTAAATAGTAAAATATTCAACTTTATTTAAAATATTTAAAATAGTAGTAGTATAATTAGTATTTAAATTTAAATTATATAATGTAATTTGTATACTATTTGTATTAAACCTTAAAAAATTAGTAATTAAATTAATAGAATTTAATGAATTATTTCTAATCAAACTATATATAATTATATATAAGTTATAAATTGAAAATTTATAATTTTTTTTTTCTTGTTTAAAAAGAGATATATTTTTATTTTTATATAATATAGAAAATAATGTTTTATGTTTTAATAATATTTGTAATATTTCTGAAAAACATATATTTTTTTTTTGTAAGATTATATATAATATTTTAATAATCTCTCTGCTTGATTTTAAATAAGTTATATTATTCATTTCATTATTTAAATTATTTTTATTTGTAATTAATTAATTTATATTGTAAAGGATTTTAACCTTTATATTTAAATTTGGAATTTAAAATTATATTCTTTTTAATTAACAATATATTAAAAAATTGAAAAAAAAAGAATCGAACTTTTGTAATAAAGGAATCAAAATCCTTTGCCTTTCCACTTGGCTATTTTTCAATTATATATATATATATGTAATTTTGTATTTAAATATCTTAATGGTAAAGTAAAGGATTGAAAATCCTTTTATATCAGTTCAATTCTGATTTTAAATAAAATTTAATATTTATTTTTAAAAATTTTTTTGATTTAATTAATTTTAATAAAATAATATAATATTCTATATTATAACTATGTATATATAAATTTTTTTTTAAATATTTATGTATAAATGAATATTTATTTTTTTTCATGTTTATATATTAAAATATTATTTAATGAAAATTTTAAATTTTTTAAAAAATAAATTAAAGATATTTTAATATAAATTTTATTTAATATATATGGTTTTAAATAATTTAATATATTTAATTCTAATAAATTTAAATTAAACTTTTTTTTTATTTTTTTTAAAATTTTATATTTTTTACCTTTTTTTAAATATTTATTCATTAAAATAAATATTAAATATAAATATTTATTTTTTACACCCATATTTTGATCTACTTCTTTTTCTATTTATTACGCCTTGTACATTTAAAGCACCTCGTATTATTCGATATTTTACTAAAGGTAAGTCTCGAACATTATAAGGTATTACAAGTACAATATTATATACTTGTAAGGAATGTTTTTCTCCGGGGATATGAGCAAGTACAATTTTATTTAATTTTAATAATTTTACTTTTGCTATTTTTCGAAGAGCAGAGTTTGGTTTTTTAGGAGTTTTTGTTAAAATATTTAAACATATTCCTTTATATTGTGGCGAATATAATATCATTTATATTTTTTTTAATTTTTTTAATTTTAAATATTTAGATGTATTAATATAGATTTTAAAATATAAAGTTTCTACATAAACTAATTTAATAACATTTAATATTATATATTTTAAAATAATATATTTATATATATAATTTCCTTTAACTTGTATATATATTTTTTTTATATTTTTATATGTTGTTAAACAACTAAATATTAACTTAATTTGAAATAAATTTAATTTAAGATTTACTATTTTTGAAATTTTATTATTTTGTTTTTGTTTTCCTGTTATTAATTTATGAATATAAAGATATTTAATTAAAATAAAATAATTATTTTTTTTTAATGTTATATATATATATAAATTTTTCATTTATTACTTACTTTATGTTTTTTAATAATACATTTTATTTTTAAATATTGTTTATTTTTTAAAAATCTACAATATTTACATCGTTTTTTTAAAGAATTTTTATACTTCATGTATATATTTATATTTTATATTTAAAAAGGCTTTTTTCCGTGCTTTTTCTAAACAATGTAATAAATTATAATGTTTATATTTCCCCACTCCAATACAATTTAAAATATGTATATTAATAAGTATAAAATATTTATTTTTATTTATTTTATAGCATTTTAATATATTTTCTTTTATATATAGATTATTAGGTGTTAAAATTTTAGAAATTTTAAAATTAAAATTTTTTATATAAAATATATATATTTTTAAATAAAATAAAATACATAATTCTATATAATTATAAATAAATTTACTACAATAGTTATTAAAATATTTGTAATTTTTTATATTAACTAATAAATTATATAATTTAAAATACATCTATTTTAAAATTTATAAAAAAATGAAAAACCCTTTTTTTTATTTTTTGTAAAAATGTAATATTTAAAATAACCTTGTAATATAGTTAACTTAAATTTAGTATTATTTTTTATATAAATTTCTTTTAAATTTTTTGAAATATATATTTTATCTAAGTTTATATTAATATAATAAATAAGAAAATGACTTAAATTTAAATAAATAATAAATATATATTTATTATTTATTTTATAAATTTTTTTAAAAAAACAATTAACACCTATAAGAGAACATTTTAACATAAATAAGTCCTTTTTTTTAATTTTAATTAATTTATTAAAATTATTTATTTTTTGTAATAAAGTAAAATTAAATAAAATTTGATTTTGTTGGTCTTTAATATAATTATATTTATTTAACATTTATTTATTTTTATTTTAATATATAATAACCCACCTTTATTTAAAAAATATAATGTATTTAATGTAATTAAATTTAAAGTAGACTGTAAAATATAAATAAATGTAGTTTTTATAAAATTTAATTTATTTTTTTTATTAATATATACATAATTGTTTACTAATTTATAAGAAAAAAAAGTTAAATTTATTTTTAAAATATATATATTATTATTTTTATCTATGTTATATATATATTCGATATATTTTAAATAAATTAATATTTTAATTAAATTTTTTTCTTTTAAAGTACAAGTTAATATTAAAAATTTATATTTATTTTTTATACTCATTTTTAATTTATTTAATAAATTTGAAATTTTTTGCATTATTCTACTTTTATTAAATTATATTTAATTAATGTTAAAATTTTTAAAGGTATATAGTTTTTATGAAATTGAATATTATAATAAATTATATAATTTTTTAAAATTCTATTTCCTATTGGATTGTATTGTTTGTCTAATATAATTGAAGTGTTATATTTAAATTGCATGGTATATCCTCTTTTTAAATTATTTATATTTTTTAAAGAAGTTATAAAATAATAATAAATATCTTTTAAATTAACAGACATACATGATTTATATAAATTTAAATTAGACTTTAACTTAATAACCACACCTGTATATAAATAATTATATTTTAATTTCTTAAAAGGGCTAATATTTTTTATTTTATTTATTTTTGTATTATCAATTACATTAAATTTAATGGGTTGGTTCATTTTATGTTTTTAATATTTTAATTATTTTTAAATTTTTTTTATATTTTTTACTTAATATATAACATCTATTATATTTATATAATATAGAAAGATTAATGTTTTTTTTTATATTTTTACTTATATATTGTTTATATTTATATATATATAAATAATCTTTTTTTACTCCTATTTTTTTTAAATTATATATATTTAATTTATATTTAATAATCATTTTTTAATTTTAATATTTTTAATTTAATAGATAATTTAGAATTTAAAATATAAACATATTTTAAAACTTTATATAATGAAATATTAAATAATTTTAAAATAATTTTATTTTTATATATATAATATAAATAAGTTTTAATATTATTTCCTTTTCCTTTTCCCATTCGTGATTCATATGTTTTTGAAAAACATTTACTTTTATTACATATATAACTTTTATAATTAATATTTAATAATATTAAATATTTATATATAGTATTTAATTGATTTATTGTAATAAATTTATTTGATTTTGAAATAATATACCATTTTAAATTAATATTATATTTATCTATTAATATATTTTTTTTATTTATATATTTTAAAAAATAATATTTCATATTATAATAATATAATTTACAGTTATAACCCCATGTTTTGTATATATATTTTTTTTAGTTGAAATTAAAAAATAAGAATTTAACCTATACTTTAAATTTTTTTCTTGTATTTTATATGTTACTGTTTTACCTGTTTTATTTAATTTTCCTTTAAAAATTATAATAATATTTTTTATAAAAGACCAATTAATTAAATATAATAAATTTTGTTGTAATAATTTAAAAATATTTAAATAATTAATATTAATTATTTTTTGTATAAATAAAATAAAATTATTTAAAAATAAAACATTATTTAAAAAAATATTAAAAATAAATAAAATATTTAAATTTATATATATTTTTAAAATATGTAATTTACAATAATTTATAATAAATAAATAATAAATACATATTAATTTAAATAATATAAAAATATTTTTTTTTAACAAGTAAAAAGAAAATTTAAATATAATTTTAAGTTTATAAATAGAAATAAAAATATATTTAATAATAAAATATTTATTAAAGTTATGTTTCAACTCTAAAAATAAAAAATAATTAAATAATTTAATAAATTTATTATATTTAACTATATAATTATAATAATTTATATTATAAAAAGGTGTTATAAATTTATTACTTTTTTGAATAATTAAATTAAATTTCATTTTTTATATTTTGTTGTTTTAAATCCTTTTTTTATATTTTTATTTAAAAATTGAGTTTTTTTTCCAATAGATGTTTTTCCTTTCCCTCCACCATGAGGATGATCTACTGCATTTTTTGCAGTCCCTCGTACTGTAGGAAAAATATTAAATAAAATTTTATAAGCTCCAAATTTATTAAATCTTTTATATAATAAATTATATTTGTTTAAAAATGAAGTTCCTAATGTACAATAATTATTATTATTAATTTCTATTTTTAAAGTAGAAGGTAATTCAAGAACAACAGTTAAATTTTTTTTATATAATAAAGTACCATAACAACCACCAGATTTAATTAATTTAAAATAATTCTCTTTTAAATTTAATTGAATGTTAAAAACTTTCATTCCTTTTTCAACTTTTTTTAAAGGTAAGGTATTACCTTCAATTAAAGTACAATGTTCTCCAAAAGAAATAATTTTATTTTTTATATATGTTTTTTCAGCGTTTATAAATTTAAAAGTATTTATTTTATTACCAGATAAAAATAAAATAAAAGCTATTTTATGATTTGAATTTTTATTGTTTATTATATTTAAAATATAAGCAGTACTTAAAGATAGATCAGTATAATAATAAAGTATAATATATATAAATTTTTTTTTATTTATATTTATTTGTTTATTCCATTTTAAATAAAAAAGTTTTTGTATTTTTTTTATTTTCATTTATAAATTTTAATAAATTTTAATAAATTATGTAATTTATTAAATTTTTTAGATTTATGTAATTGATATAAAGATAATATAATAAGTTTCATAAATTAATTATGTATCATTAAATATTGTAAATTTTGTATAGTTGGGAAACCAAATAATATATTTAATAAATGTTTAGATTTAAAATAACTTAAATAAAAATATTCAATATAATTTAAATTTAAAAAAATTATATTTTTTTTTAATAAATTATTAATTAATAAAAATAAATATAAATAGATTTTAAAAAAATAAGTAGTATTGCTTTTATTTTTATGCATAAAATTTTTAGAACCTTTTAATAGTATAGAATTCAAAGAACCTATTCTAGCCTTTCCTAACTTTTTTTGATTTCTTATTTTTCTAGTACTATAATGTACTTTTTTATTCAAATTTAAAATTATTTTTTTTTTTAAATATTTTAATTTTTTTAAATTTAAAAATATATATATATAATTTAAATTATATGTATAATATAAAGTATAATTATGTAATAAAAGAATAAACATACTATAAAAAATTTAAATAATTTTATATTTTATTCGGAAAAATAGGAATTAAACCTATATTTTTCTATCCCCAAAATAGACACGTTAATTCATTACGTTATTTTCCGTAAGTTTACTTTTAATAGAAATCAAATCTATATTAACTTTATGAAAAAAAGTAGTCTTTTCTTTAGACTATAAAAGTAATATATATATATATATTTTTTAAATTACTAGCTTAATGGTAAAGTAATCGGCTTTTAACCGAAAGACTCTAAGTTCAACTCTTAGGTAATTTAAACTTAGAAAAAAAGGGAATCGAACCCATTACATATTTAAATATGCCTACAGAATAGCAATCTGTTTTTAAACCTTTAAAATTTTTTCTTAAATTGAACTGGGATCGAACCAATTAATCATAGATTTACAGTCTAGTCCTTAAACCAATTAGGTTTCAATTTTTAAGAATGAAGGGACTTGAACCCTTAAAATTATTTAAAATAATTTATGAATTTTCATTGTTTTTATATTGGACTTTTTCTTAATAAATTATTATATTTTAAATTAAAAGTCTCTGTTTTCTTTTTTATTTTATACAAACACTTATATTTAATTACTTAATTGCTTATATTATTTAAGTTCATTGTGTTTACCTGTTTTCACCACATTCTTTATATATATATATATATATGATATTCAGAATTAAACTGAAATTTATAAATTTGCATTTTATTTACTTCCTCTTTTAGTATATATCATATTTTTAAAATTATTATATAATTAAAAATTTTAAATATTTAAAACATAAATATCTATAGTTTAATAAAATTATATTAAATTTAAAAAAAGTTAATATAATTTTTATAAATTTTATATTTTTTAAATTTATTTTTATATTTAAAAAATCATTTTTTTTTAAAAAAATATTAGAGTTTATAAATTTGTAATTTACTAAAATATATTTTTTTTTTATATATGTCTTACTATTATTTAAATTATTAAAAACTCCTATAAAATATAAATAATTATATACTTTATAATATATATAATTTATAAAAATATAATTTATATTTAATACTTTTAAATAGTTTAAATTAGTATAAATTAATTTAAAATTATTTTTAGAAATTTTATATTTTTTTATAAAAAAATATTTTAAATAGTTTAGATAAGTATATTTTTTAGTAATAGATATTACTTTTAACTTATTTAAACCTCCTTTTATATTTTCTATGTTTTCAATATAATTTAAATTTGTATTTAAATTTTTTAAATATTTTTTTATTTTCATTTTTTATTATTATTATATTTATTATATATTTTTAAAACTAATAAAAGGGGTTTAACCTTTAATATATTAGTAAATTATAAAAATTTATATTTTTTTATTAAATATTCTTTTTAATTTTATTTTCATTTAAATTTAAATGAATTATTATTAATTTTAATTATTATTTCTTACTTATATGCATTCAGTAATTATTATATACATATATTTAACTTCTTAACTATACATTTGATAATATAATTAATACATCATAGATATACTTTTTTTGGTCCTTTCGTACTAAAAAAAATTTATTAAATTAATTTAATAATTACACTGGATATGGACCGAACTGTCTTGCGACGTTCTGAACCCAGCTCACGTATCACTTTAATGGGCGAACAGACCAACCCTTAAAACATATTTCTGCTTTAGGTAGTAATGAGCCGACATCGAGGTGCCAAACCTTTTCGTTAATAAGAACTTTTGGAAAAGATTAGCCTGTTATCCCTAGAGTAACTTTTATTTGTTATTCTATATTTAAATATTCTTTAAAATATAGGTTCATTAAGACCGACTTTAATCTCTGCTTGATATATATATCTTACAGTTAAAATTTAATTTCTTTTAATTATATTAAATTCTTTGTTCTCCTCCGTTACTTTATAGGAGGAAACCACCCCAGTTAAACTAACTAATAATATTTGTATTAAATTTAATTTATAACATCTAATTAAACTTTATATAAATATAAAATGGTTTTCCATTTTTAATTTTATATTTCCCATATTTCTATTTTATACATTTATAAAATTAAATATAATTTATAGTAAAGCTTCATAGGGTCTTTCTGTCCTAGTGTAATATATTTGCATCTTTACAAATAATGGTATTTCATAAAGTATATTTTTAAGACAGTTTCTAAGTCGTTAAGCCATTCGTGCAGGTCGGAACTTACCCGACAAGGAATTTCGCTACCTTAGGACCGTTATAGTTACAGCCGCCGTTTATTATAGGTTTTAATATATTTCTTATTTAGTACATATTATTAGCATTATAATACTGGGCAGGCCTCAGCCCCTTTATATAATTTTTCAACTTTGCAGGGACCTATGTTTTTGAAAAACAGTCGCTCAGAACTTATCTATTACTTTTTAAAGTATCCTTTTTCCCGAAGTTACAGGATTAATTTGCCTAGTTCCTTAAAAATACCTATCTTTTCTCTTTAGTCTTTTAAACATATTTACTTGAGTCAGTTTTAGTACAGGCTTTATTATATTAAAACACTATTTAATTTTTCTAGTATATATGAAATAAAATAAAAATTAAATCATTTAAATTTTAATTTTATTTCATATATAGTTATTTATAGTAAATATAATAAAGGTTAAAGAATATTAACTTTATTCCCATCAAATACACAATTCATCTTTTTTTAGGCCCTGACTAACTCTATTAAATTTAGTTTAAAATAGAAAACCTTAAACTTTAAGAGTAATTGTATCTAAACAATTATTTAAATTACTTAAACTGACATTTTCACTTATATATAGATTTTCTTACATATTACTATTAAGATTTATATTTTATATAACGTTTCTCTACCTATTTTAATATAATATGATGTCGACTAAATATAAAAATATAGTTTCAATTTTTATAATATCTATTAATGAGCAATTACGCTTTCTTTAAATGATAGCTGCTTCTAAGCTTACATTTTAACTGTCTTATATATAAAAAATTTTTTACATTAAATTTAATCTTAATAACATATTCTGGATTGTTTTCCTTTTGACTAATTTAGATTATCCCAAATAGTCTCACTAAAAATAATTAATATTATAATATTTTTTAAGATTAAAAATTTATTTCTTTACTATATAATAAAATATATTTATTTTTGCTGTACCTAAATACATTTCGAGAAAAACCAGCTAGCTCTAAATTCGATAAGCATATAACCTCTAATCATATATCTTCTAATAATTTTGCAAAATTAACTAGTTCAAGCTTTAACTTTGTACATGATTATATTCATTTAGATTCGGGTATATATAATAAAATATAAAATTGTTTAAAATATAAACTCGCGTTAACTCTGACTTAAATATATTTAATCCTTACTTTATTATATAACTTATCAGTTCATTCTTCAACAGGCACATAATAGTTAATTTAACTAACCTATTTAATATTAAATTTCAAGATCTATTTCACTTTTCAAATTAAGAAATTCTTTTCATTTTTCCTTCACAGTACTAATTCACTATTGAAATTAATTAATATTAAAAATAATAATGAATAAATATTACTATATTTCAATTAATTTTTAATTTACTTTTTATTTATAATATTATTTATTATTTATACTTTTCATTCTCTATTACTAAGTATATCATTTGTATGTTATTTTCCTTTAATTACTAAGATGTTTCAGTTCATTAAGTTATTTTATATCTAGAGATATATATATAAGGTTTCCCTATTCGGAAATCTATAAATCTTTGTATTTATATACTTTTTATAGAATTTCATTTTATAAAATGTCCTTCTTCATTTATTAATTTCAAAATATTCATTTAATATTGTTTATTATATTTATTTTTTTTTTTACTTAAATCTCTAGAAAAACTATATAAATTTAAAGTATCAAATGGAATCGAACCATTTTAAGTTGGTATATGAAACCAATAAGCTTAACCATTAGCTTTATAATACATATATATATATATATATATGTACATACTCTTTAATAGCTTAAAGGAAAAGCACTCGGCTGTTAACCGAAAAATAATGGTTCGATTCCATTTTAAAGAGTATAAAAGAAGAGACTTGAACTCTTATAACTTAATTTCTAAAATTAATACGTTTTCCTATTTCGTCACTTTTATTTAAATTTAATTGGGGTTAAACCAATATTTAAAACTTAGAAGGTTTTTATCTTATTCAATTAGATTATAAACTTAAAAAGAACTTATATTCAAAACTAATAACATATATATACCTTTCTATTCTATATTATATATATAGGGGAGGACCAAAGGTATTAGTTAAAAACAAGAAGTACAAACTATAAATGTATTAAAAATTATATAGTAAAAAATAAAAGGGTTTAATCCTGGCCCAGAATTAACGCTAAAAATACATATAACACATGCAAGTTAAAATAAGTTTATTTTAGCATAAAGGTGAGTAAAAAATAATTATAAATTTATATATATTTATATACATATAAAAATGTTTAAAACTATATAATATATAAATAAATTATATCTGATTAGCTATTTAAATTATGTTAATATAAAATTTAAGGCGAGGATCAGTAGCCAGTTTGAAAGAATGTATGGCCACATTAGAATTGAAATAAAGTCTAATCTTTTTAAAAAGGCAGCAGTGGAGAATATTTTGCAATGAGCGTAAGCTTGACAAAGTGATATTTTATAAAGGAAGAAGGTTAGAGATAATTGTAAACTTTTATTTTAATTAAAATAAAATTTAGTTAAAAAGCATCGGCTAATTTCGTGCCAGCAGCCGCGGTAAAACGAGAGATGCGAGCGTTATTCAGAATTATTAGGTGTGAAACGTTTGTAGATGGGTTATTAAGTTTAATATAAATACTATTAACCTAGAATAAAATAAGAATATATAAAATTTTATAAGAAGTTGTAATAAGCGTAGATTTATAAAAAATTATTAAGTCGAAGGGCATATATTAGATTTTATTGACATTGAGGGACGAAAGCTATAGGAGCAAATGGGATTAGATACCCCAGTAGTTATAGCCGTAAATTATGAGTATTAAATAAAAGTATTTAAAAGTTAAAGTATAGATGTATTTTTATTTTAGTTAACACGTTAAATATTCTACCTGAGAAGTACGTCCGCAAGGATAAAACTCAAAGGATTTGACAGGAGTTTATACAAGTGGTGGGGTATGTGATTTAATTCGATGGTACCCGAAGAACCTTACCTTTAGAGTAATAAATTCAATTTATTTAAGGTGGTGCATGGCTGTATTTAGTTCGTGCCGTGAGGTGTTGAGTTAAGTCTCGTAACGAACGTAAATTTAATTATAAGGTTTAAGGTAATTTATAATTGAACATAGTACAAGTCTTTATGCCCCTAGTATAAAGGGCTGTTCACATGCTACAATAGAAAATACAGTAAGGAGATAACCGTTAGATTTGAAAAAATTTAAAAAGCTTTAAAATTTTTTGTAGTTCGGATTATAAATTGAAATATTTATAAAAAGATGGAATCACTAGTAATCTGTGGTTAGAGACACACAGGTGAATAAGTACTTAAACTCTGTACACACCGCCCGTCACGCCATAAAATTAAACTTATATTAAGAGTATTAATATATTTATAAGTGTAGGTATTAAGATTAGGGCGAAGTCGTAACAAGGTAGCTGTACTGGAAGGTGTGGCTAGATAATATAAAATTTATAGGTTTGTTCTACGGGGCGATAGATATTTATAGAGAAAAATATACAAGTTGGTATATGTTTTAAGCTATATAAGGCGAAAATATTGAATTGTATATATTTGAAAAAATAGCTTATGCTCTGTAAGTGAGATAAAGTTAAGGGCACCCCTCCCTTTCTATTCCTTATATAAGGAATAGAAAGGGAGGGGTGCCCTTAACTTTATCTCACTTACAGAGCATAAGCTATTTTTTCAAATATATACAATTCAATATTTTCGCCTTATATAGCTTAAAACATATACCAACTTGTATATTTTTCTCTATAAATATCTATCGCCCCGTAGAACAAACCTATAAATTTTATATTATCTAGCCACACCTTCCAGTACAGCTACCTTGTTACGACTTCGCCCTAATCTTAATACCTACACTTATAAATATATTAATACTCTTAATATAAGTTTAATTTTATGGCGTGACGGGCGGTGTGTACAGAGTTTAAGTACTTATTCACCTGTGTGTCTCTAACCACAGATTACTAGTGATTCCATCTTTTTATAAATATTTCAATTTATAATCCGAACTACAAAAAATTTTAAAGCTTTTTAAATTTTTTCAAATCTAACGGTTATCTCCTTACTGTATTTTCTATTGTAGCATGTGAACAGCCCTTTATACTAGGGGCATAAAGACTTGTACTATGTTCAATTATAAATTACCTTAAACCTTATAATTAAATTTACGTTCGTTACGAGACTTAACTCAACACCTCACGGCACGAACTAAATACAGCCATGCACCACCTTAAATAAATTGAATTTATTACTCTAAAGGTAAGGTTCTTCGGGTACCATCGAATTAAATCACATACCCCACCACTTGTATAAACTCCTGTCAAATCCTTTGAGTTTTATCCTTGCGGACGTACTTCTCAGGTAGAATATTTAACGTGTTAACTAAAATAAAAATACATCTATACTTTAACTTTTAAATACTTTTATTTAATACTCATAATTTACGGCTATAACTACTGGGGTATCTAATCCCATTTGCTCCTATAGCTTTCGTCCCTCAATGTCAATAAAATCTAATATATGCCCTTCGACTTAATAATTTTTTATAAATCTACGCTTATTACAACTTCTTATAAAATTTTATATATTCTTATTTTATTCTAGGTTAATAGTATTTATATTAAACTTAATAACCCATCTACAAACGTTTCACACCTAATAATTCTGAATAACGCTCGCATCTCTCGTTTTACCGCGGCTGCTGGCACGAAATTAGCCGATGCTTTTTAACTAAATTTTATTTTAATTAAAATAAAAGTTTACAATTATCTCTAACCTTCTTCCTTTATAAAATATCACTTTGTCAAGCTTACGCTCATTGCAAAATATTCTCCACTGCTGCCTTTTTAAAAAGATTAGACTTTATTTCAATTCTAATGTGGCCATACATTCTTTCAAACTGGCTACTGATCCTCGCCTTAAATTTTATATTAACATAATTTAAATAGCTAATCAGATATAATTTATTTATATATTATATAGTTTTAAACATTTTTATATGTATATAAATATATATAAATTTATAATTATTTTTTACTCACCTTTATGCTAAAATAAACTTATTTTAACTTGCATGTGTTATATGTATTTTTAGCGTTAATTCTGGGCCAGGATTAAACCCTTTTATTTTTTACTATATAATTTTTAATACATTTATAGTTTGTACTTCTTGTTTTTAACTAATACCTTTGGTCCTCCCCTATATATATAATATAGAATAGAAAGGTATATATATGTTATTAGTTTTGAATATAAGTTCTTTTTAAGTTTATAATCTAATTGAATAAGATAAAAACCTTCTAAGTTTTAAATATTGGTTTAACCCCAATTAAATTTAAATAAAAGTGACGAAATAGGAAAACGTATTAATTTTAGAAATTAAGTTATAAGAGTTCAAGTCTCTTCTTTTATACTCTTTAAAATGGAATCGAACCATTATTTTTCGGTTAACAGCCGAGTGCTTTTCCTTTAAGCTATTAAAGAGTATGTACATATATATATATATATATATGTATTATAAAGCTAATGGTTAAGCTTATTGGTTTCATATACCAACTTAAAATGGTTCGATTCCATTTGATACTTTAAATTTATATAGTTTTTCTAGAGATTTAAGTAAAAAAAAAAATAAATATAATAAACAATATTAAATGAATATTTTGAAATTAATAAATGAAGAAGGACATTTTATAAAATGAAATTCTATAAAAAGTATATAAATACAAAGATTTATAGATTTCCGAATAGGGAAACCTTATATATATATCTCTAGATATAAAATAACTTAATGAACTGAAACATCTTAGTAATTAAAGGAAAATAACATACAAATGATATACTTAGTAATAGAGAATGAAAAGTATAAATAATAAATAATATTATAAATAAAAAGTAAATTAAAAATTAATTGAAATATAGTAATATTTATTCATTATTATTTTTAATATTAATTAATTTCAATAGTGAATTAGTACTGTGAAGGAAAAATGAAAAGAATTTCTTAATTTGAAAAGTGAAATAGATCTTGAAATTTAATATTAAATAGGTTAGTTAAATTAACTATTATGTGCCTGTTGAAGAATGAACTGATAAGTTATATAATAAAGTAAGGATTAAATATATTTAAGTCAGAGTTAACGCGAGTTTATATTTTAAACAATTTTATATTTTATTATATATACCCGAATCTAAATGAATATAATCATGTACAAAGTTAAAGCTTGAACTAGTTAATTTTGCAAAATTATTAGAAGATATATGATTAGAGGTTATATGCTTATCGAATTTAGAGCTAGCTGGTTTTTCTCGAAATGTATTTAGGTACAGCAAAAATAAATATATTTTATTATATAGTAAAGAAATAAATTTTTAATCTTAAAAAATATTATAATATTAATTATTTTTAGTGAGACTATTTGGGATAATCTAAATTAGTCAAAAGGAAAACAATCCAGAATATGTTATTAAGATTAAATTTAATGTAAAAAATTTTTTATATATAAGACAGTTAAAATGTAAGCTTAGAAGCAGCTATCATTTAAAGAAAGCGTAATTGCTCATTAATAGATATTATAAAAATTGAAACTATATTTTTATATTTAGTCGACATCATATTATATTAAAATAGGTAGAGAAACGTTATATAAAATATAAATCTTAATAGTAATATGTAAGAAAATCTATATATAAGTGAAAATGTCAGTTTAAGTAATTTAAATAATTGTTTAGATACAATTACTCTTAAAGTTTAAGGTTTTCTATTTTAAACTAAATTTAATAGAGTTAGTCAGGGCCTAAAAAAAGATGAATTGTGTATTTGATGGGAATAAAGTTAATATTCTTTAACCTTTATTATATTTACTATAAATAACTATATATGAAATAAAATTAAAATTTAAATGATTTAATTTTTATTTTATTTCATATATACTAGAAAAATTAAATAGTGTTTTAATATAATAAAGCCTGTACTAAAACTGACTCAAGTAAATATGTTTAAAAGACTAAAGAGAAAAGATAGGTATTTTTAAGGAACTAGGCAAATTAATCCTGTAACTTCGGGAAAAAGGATACTTTAAAAAGTAATAGATAAGTTCTGAGCGACTGTTTTTCAAAAACATAGGTCCCTGCAAAGTTGAAAAATTATATAAAGGGGCTGAGGCCTGCCCAGTATTATAATGCTAATAATATGTACTAAATAAGAAATATATTAAAACCTATAATAAACGGCGGCTGTAACTATAACGGTCCTAAGGTAGCGAAATTCCTTGTCGGGTAAGTTCCGACCTGCACGAATGGCTTAACGACTTAGAAACTGTCTTAAAAATATACTTTATGAAATACCATTATTTGTAAAGATGCAAATATATTACACTAGGACAGAAAGACCCTATGAAGCTTTACTATAAATTATATTTAATTTTATAAATGTATAAAATAGAAATATGGGAAATATAAAATTAAAAATGGAAAACCATTTTATATTTATATAAAGTTTAATTAGATGTTATAAATTAAATTTAATACAAATATTATTAGTTAGTTTAACTGGGGTGGTTTCCTCCTATAAAGTAACGGAGGAGAACAAAGAATTTAATATAATTAAAAGAAATTAAATTTTAACTGTAAGATATATATATCAAGCAGAGATTAAAGTCGGTCTTAATGAACCTATATTTTAAAGAATATTTAAATATAGAATAACAAATAAAAGTTACTCTAGGGATAACAGGCTAATCTTTTCCAAAAGTTCTTATTAACGAAAAGGTTTGGCACCTCGATGTCGGCTCATTACTACCTAAAGCAGAAATATGTTTTAAGGGTTGGTCTGTTCGCCCATTAAAGTGATACGTGAGCTGGGTTCAGAACGTCGCAAGACAGTTCGGTCCATATCCAGTGTAATTATTAAATTAATTTAATAAATTTTTTTTAGTACGAAAGGACCAAAAAAAGTATATCTATGATGTATTAATTATATTATCAAATGTATAGTTAAGAAGTTAAATATATGTATATAATAATTACTGAATGCATATAAGTAAGAAATAATAATTAAAATTAATAATAATTCATTTAAATTTAAATGAAAATAAAATTAAAAAGAATATTTAATAAAAAAATATAAATTTTTATAATTTACTAATATATTAAAGGTTAAACCCCTTTTATTAGTTTTAAAAATATATAATAAATATAATAATAATAAAAAATGAAAATAAAAAAATATTTAAAAAATTTAAATACAAATTTAAATTATATTGAAAACATAGAAAATATAAAAGGAGGTTTAAATAAGTTAAAAGTAATATCTATTACTAAAAAATATACTTATCTAAACTATTTAAAATATTTT
>JGI990J12352_1000032_pt1 | contig 27636 bp, 20 predicted proteins | sample Intmic4MA4BA4MSA_FD_12352 | JGI IMG/M metagenome (IMG submission 12352) | reverse complement strand
TATTGGCGATACGATTCGTGTGTCTTTAACAGGTGACCCGTGCTTAGAGATTCCTGTTGCCAAAGATATCGTAAGGGCATCTGGACGCAGTAAAATAGGGGTAGAAATTGTTTCTTGCCCTACGTGTTCTAGGTGTAAATACGATATGACCCCGCTTGTAGAGTCAATTACTACATACACAAAGGATATGTCCGCTAGCCTTAAAATTGCCATTATGGGTTGTGTGGTTAATGGGCCAGGTGAAGCAAAAGATGCAGACATTGGTGCATGTGGTGGCGTAGGAAAATGCGCCTTATTTAAAAAAGGCAAAGTACTACAAACCGTAGATACCGCACAGATAGAAGAAGCTCTTAAAAAACTAATAGACAGCGAGATACACTTTTAATGAAAACATTTATAGAAAAATTTCATCACGAAACAGGACAAGCTTTTTCTTACCTTAAACTTAAAGATATTGTGGTATCCCTGCGCCGCAAGGATATAGAACTTGTTTTTATCTATCCCGATTATATGGATTCTATCCAAGATGCGGATATAATAGAGGCCGCTGTTCGTAAGCTACTTAATTCTCCAGCAACGATTAAGATAAAATTTTTAAAGAGCCATTTAGATGCCGATTTTTTTAAAAAAGATTTTATGGAATTTTTAAAGAAATTTCCTGCTGTGGGTGCTATGGTTGCCCCAGACGATATACAGGTAAACGCTAAGGATAAGCAGATTCGTGTTGCGGTAGAGCCTATCTTATTTAAATATTGTCAAGAGCGCAAGTTGGTAGAAGACGTGCAAAAGTTTTTGCAACGTCACTATTGCGACACGATAGACTTTGCTTTTGTTGCCTCTAAAGCCGAGGAAGTAATCGTGGATGAACCCCCTAAACGACAATCGTTTGATTTAGAATCGGGCGAAGGGCGGTATATTGTTCCTCAAAATATCGATGCACTTATTGGCAANCATATCTATAGCCGTGCCATGTACATAGAAGACGCTACCAAGCCCAACGCAGATGTTACCGTGTGTGGCATAGTACAAGATATAGCGTGTATAGAGTATAAGCACAAAACCAGCGGAGAGTTAAAGAAATTTTATAAGCTGACGCTAGAAGATTTCACAGGCGAGATAGAGGCGGTTTTTTTTCCTCCCAAAATCAATGCCGAAAAAATTACGCTTCTTAAAACGGGTAAGCAAATCGCTATTAGGGGTAAGATTGAAAAAAGCGAGCGAGCCCCAAGTGGTTTAAGTTTTACCATTAAAGATATATCATACTGTACTTTACCAGAAAATTTTGTAGTGAATCGCCGTATTAGGCAAGTAGATACGCATTANCGTACNATAGTGCCGCAGCCNTATACGGAGGTAGCGCAAGCNTCTTTATTTGAAGCGGTACANGCTAACCCTTTGCAAGGTCTTTTAGGTAAAACGTTTGTAGTGTTTGATTTAGAAACCACAGGTTTAAGCCCCGTGCAAGAAAAAATTGTTGANATNGGTGCAGTTAAAATTGTAGACGGACGCATCACNGAAACTTTTTCTAGCCTTATAGACCCTGGTGGATTGATTCCGTACAAAGCTACAGAAATTCATGGTATTACTGACGAGATGGTAGCAGGTTGCCCGCCCATCGAGGCAGTTATGCCCGATTTTTACAAATTTGTAGAAGATACGATTATTGTAGCGCATAATTTGCCGTTTGACCTTAGTTTTATTGCGGCAAAAGGCAAGCCTTTAAACATTTATTTTGACCACGAAAAACTAGATACCTTGCAGGTGGCACGTAAGGTACTAACCAAACTTACCCGTCATAATCTACCGTATTTATCCGAGTATTTTAACATAGTGCATGAGTCTAAGCATCGTGCTGTAGACGATGCGGTAGCAACGGCAAAACTATTGCTAAAATTATCCGAGTTGCAGCCTGATATATTGCAGTATCTTTATACATAGAGCGGTTATAGATTTTTTTAAATTCTTGCATTTTTACATATATATTGTTTGACAAGAATTATTTATTACGATAAAATAGATAGGTATTCTAAATTTTGGGGTGCAAGGATTCTGCTGCTCGTTCGGGCAAAGGTGGTGTAATACAATATGTCAGTAGTAAAAGTTGGCGAAAATGAATCGCTAGACAGCGCATTAAAACGTTTTAAAAGAAAATGTCAAAAAGACAATATCATGGGCGATATGCGTCGTAAAGAGCATTACGAAAAACCTTCTGTTCGCAGAAAGAAAAAAGCAGAGGCGGCTAGAAAGCGTGGCTCTAAAGGCTAAATCTTAATTAAGTAAGATTTTACAGCAATGTTTTCTATTAATATTTTTATAGAAACAGTAAAAGCGTAACGTGTTGTCGCTTATAAAATATAACAATACCATTCAAGAGCGTTCCGCTGGTCGATTTTTAAAATTTAACACGAGTCAAGAACGTGTCTGTAGTTAGGACAAGACTATCATGAATAGCATTATTAAAGCAATTGAAAATGAATATATGAAAAAAGAAGCCCCCATATTTGATGTGGGCGATACCGTTAAAGTAATGGTAAAGGTAGTAGAGGGTAACCGTGAACGTCTTCAAGCGTTTGAGGGTGCTGTAATCGCTAAAAGAAGCGGTGGCGTGAGAGAAACTTTCACTGTACGCCGTGTAAGCTTTGGTGTAGGAATTGAGCGTATTTTCCCTTTACATTCACCCCGTATAGACCGTGTTGAGGTTATCCGAAAAGGTCGTGTACGTCGTGCAAAACTTTATTATCTACGTAATCTTTCTGGTAAAGCAGCTAAAATTGATGAAAAAATCGTAGTTGTTAAAAAAGTAAAAGCAGACACTAAAGTTGCAGCTAAAGCAGCTCCTAAAAAAGTAGAAGCTTAAATTTAAATTTTTTAAAAAGCTGTTTATCTATTGTTAAAATAGTTAAATAGCTTTTTATTTACAGTCAATAAAAATAAAGTAGGTAAACGCTATGTCATATTTATATTTAAAGCAAAAAGTATTTAGTATTGGAGAATCTTTTACGTTTTTTGATGTCAACCAAACTCCTGTATACACGGCACGTGGTAGCTTTTTGGCTATTCCTAAACGATACCAGTTATTTGATGCACAAACGGATGCGCCTCTTATGGACATTCATCGTAAGCTGTTTACATTTATGCCAAGATTTCAAGTTACTAGACCTAATGGCGAGTGGTTTTGTACGGTACGTAAGCGTTTTCAATTTTTTGGCTCTAAATTTGATATAGAAACCCCGCAAGGTTTGTTTGCCGTTGTAGGCTCTGTATTTGCGCACGATTTTAGTATACATAATTTAGAAGGTCAGCCTATTGTTACTGTAAAAAAGCATTGGTTGGCGTGGGGCGACACCTATGAGATATTTTTTGACGAAAGCCAAATTACATCGGAGGCTGCTGCTTCTGTAGTTTTAACTATAGATTGCGCACTGCATAGCAACCGATCAATCTTTGGATAGCATTTTTAGGTTTTAAATTTTAAGGATAATTTTTAGCTATAGGCGTGGTGCGTTGTTCTTAAATGTAGAAAACTTAGAATTTTTAAACATAAGAAAAAATGTTTGCTAAAAATATTTTCTTGTGGTACAATAACAATAACGATATTATTCTGTGGGTTAGGTTTATATGAGTGCCTGCAAGTTCAACTGGAGAAAAATTTAACAATGACAAATTTTTTAAGCACCAACGGAGTGAGTAATTTAGGTGCGGACATCACTTTCACCATACTTATGGCGGTTTTTTGTGTAATTGTGATGGTTTTGGCGGTTTGGCTTTTAACAAAGTACATTCGCAAAACTAAATACGCTGAGTCTTTTAAGGCAAAATTGGCCGCATACGATGCACTGCCTGAAGAAAAAAAGGGCGAAACCCCTACACCATTTAGTTTTTTAGGAATTTGGTTTGCCATCGTGGGCGCAGCACTTCTTATTAGATTTATGTTTATGTTTTTAACGAGGGGATATCGTCCAGAGATAGATTCTATCGTTAACATTTTGTATGCGTCTAACCCTGCCAATCTGGGTGTTTTTACATCGGGACAGTCGAGTTATCCTCTTATTACGTATATATTTGCGTTTTTTGGTGTGTTTTCTCGTGCGCTTAACGTTACTTCGGACAGTTATGCCATTGTGATATTTGCCAAGTTGCCGCTAATTTTAGCCGATGTAGGTTTAATGTTTGTGGTGTATTGGATAGCAAAAAAACATCTTAACGAATATGTGGCTTTAATTTTATCGGGCTTTGTGGCGTTTTTCCCTCCGTTTGTTATTTTATCAAGCGTATGGGGTAGCGTATATGCGATTGCCATTGTATTATTGGTATTAACATTTTACTTTTTGGCCAACAAAAAAATGTTGGGTTTATTTATTTGCTATAGCTTAGCCTTACTTACTACACGTTCTGCGCTTTATTTGTTTCCGATTATAGCAACGTTTGTGGTGTACCAATTGGTAAAATCCTCGGTGTATGTGCATCGTAATCGTATTAAGGGCGGCGTTAAAGCGATTGCTAAAGATAAAGAAGCGCAAAATGTAATCTTAATTCCTGCTTACATTGTAGGATTTTGGCTTGCTATGTGGCTTGTTACTTTGCCGCTTATTGTGCGTCAAACCGCAAATCCGTTCTTATTTACACGCATGTTGTTTTTGACACCGCTGGCGAATTTTACTTACTTTGGTTTTAACGCATTAAATGTATTTAACTTGTTTGTGGGTGTTAGTGGAAACGGTGCTCAATGGACGGCAGGTACAGGCATTACTGTGTTGTTTACCATATTGTTTTTGGCCATTATCATAGGGCTTGTGCTGTTGGTATACCTAACACGCAAAAACCGTGCGCTACTGGTATTTTTAGCAGGGTATATTTATTTAACGCTTTCTATCTTCTTTATTGATTTTGGTGCGGTAAACTTAATTGTCCCTATTGTATTGTTTATGCTTGCATTTGTCTTTGTGCGTGATAAAAGAATTTTGCTTATTACGGGTGCGTTGGGTCTTATTTTAACCCTTAATATGTCTTTCATTTTTATGAGCGCAGGGTTTTTAAACAATCTTCCGTATGAGTATTTTACAGGCGGTGGATACACGGGCGAAATTTTATTAGGCTATACGCATAATGGATGGCTTGCCGCTAACCTAATCTTATCGGTTCTTACAATTTTGGTGTTTATTTATGCTACCGTTGTAGTGCTAGATATTGCTATGGGTAATAAACGTAAATTGCTTGCAGATATCCCTAAACCTACCGTGTGGCAGAGTGTGAAAAAATTTATTAAAGGTTAATACGTGGCAGGTATGCATACTGTAACCTAAACTATTTACCTCGGTGCATTCTTGCGTCGGGGTAAAGTCTTATAAGGAGTTGCTATAGTGTTTGCAAAAGTTCAAGCGTTTGGTCTTAACGGAATAGAAGGGCATAGCGTTGTTGTAGAAGCGGATATTCGTGCAGGTTTGCCAGGCACTGACCTTAGCGGATTGCCCGATGTGTCTATCAAAGAGGCGAAAGAACGTGTACGCAGTGCCATTAAAAATAGCGGTTTTGTATTTGCACCTAGGCGTATCACGTTAAATCTTGCGCCCGCCGACACCAAAAAAGAAGGCCCGATTTTTGACCTTTCTATCGCACTTGCCATTTTGGGTGCGTTAGAGCAAATTCCACAATCTTCACATTTGTCAGAAATTGTTTTTATAGGTGAACTTAGTTTAGATGGATTTTTGCGTCCTGTGCGTGGTATCTTGCCGCTACTTATTTCTGCGGTTAAAAAGGGATATAAGCGGTTTGTTGTTCCTGCCGATAATGCAATAGAGGCAGCCTATATCCCAGGTGCGCAAGTGTTTGCATTAAATTCATTGCGGGATGTGGTGCAGTTTTTAAAAACACCAGAACATTTTTCGCCCATTGTACCTAAACATTATACAGACATGGATTCTATCGCCCAAAAATCTTTTAAGCAAGATTTTAAATATATTCGTGGGCAAGCGTTTGCCCGTAGAGCCATGGAAATTGCCGCAAGCGGAGGCCATAACATTTTACTGATTGGCCCGCCGGGTAGCGGAAAAACCATGCTTGCCAAATGTTTGCCGTCTATCTTACCCTCTATGACGGCAGACGAGGCGATGGAAACCACTAAAATTTACTCTGTTGCAGGGCTACTTTCTGCTGAAGAGGGCATGGTACGCACCCGCCCATTTCGTGCACCCCATCATACGGCATCGCAAATATCGGTTACAGGCGGTGGTTCTAAAGCCAATCCCGGCGAGATTTCGCTTGCACATAACGGCGTTTTGTTTCTGGACGAATTGCCCGAATATCCACGTGCCGTGCTAGAGATATTGCGTCAACCTTTAGAAGACAAAGAGATTTTAATTTCTCGTGCCAATCGCACGGTATCGTATCCCGCCGATTTTATGTTGGTATCAGGGATGAACCCTTGCCCGTGTGGCAATGCAGGTTCTACCGTTAAAGAATGTACGTGTACGCCTGCTATGGTAAACAAGTACATGTCTAAATTATCAGGCCCGCTCCTTGACAGAATCGACATGCATATTGAGGTAGATAATGTAACGTATGACGATATTAAAGGGGCAGAAGGCGAAAATTCTGATATGATTCGTGAGAGAGTGAATGCCTCCAGAATCATTCAAAGCAAACGCTACAAGGGTACATATGTTATGCGCAACGCCAGTTTAGATGCAGAGTTGCTACAGAAATGGTGCGTGCTAGACGATAAAAGTGAGCTGTTAATTAAAAAGGCGTTTGATAAATTGGGCTTATCTGTGCGTGCCTATACCCGAGTGCTTAAGGTTGCCCGCACCATTGCCGATTTAGCAGGCGAAGAAAATATTCAATTTGCGCATATATCCGAGGCACTTTCGTATCGCTGTTTAGATAGAAGAAGGTAGGTAAAATGGCGGTGCTATATTTTTATGCTAACGCACCACACTTGTAATTAAAAATTAGCANNAAAATTTACCCCCCCTATAAAACACTTAAAACCTCAGTTAAGCCCTTCCGCTAAACTTGCTTATAATTCTGTTAGCTTAAATCTTTATTTTTTAATGTTTCAATGTGCCTATGCATGTTTGTTCTTTAAAAAAAATGTGGCGCAGGCATGGCGCACGTATACATAGTGCATGTCTTTCTTACTTAAATGATGAATTCTAAAAATTTACAACATCTATTATATTTTTGGTTATCGATTAGTCGTATAACGCCGTACCGAATGGCAAAGCTCTTAGAAATCTATACGATAGAAGAGCTGTTTGAACGTATTAAAAAAGATAAAAAAATTGAAGACCTTGTAACCAAAGATGCCTACAAACGTCTTTGCGACTATGCTGATTTGACATTGATTAAAACGTATTACGAAAAACTCTATGAGCGTAACGTTAAATTTTTAGCGTTTAGCGACGATGAATTTCCAGAAAAATTGCGACAGTCTTCTGTTGTATCGCCGTCAGGATTGTATTATAGAGGGGATATTGCTTTACTAGCAGCCGACATCAATGCGGTGGGTATTGTGGGTACACGCAGATGTTCGCACTACGGTACGGAAACTGCACAGAAATTTGCCAGCGAGTTAAGCGATTACGGTATAGTGATTGTAAGCGGTTTGGCAACAGGTGTAGATGCTGTAGCGCATAAAGCGGCATTAGAAACATCGGGCGGAAAAACGATTGCTGTGTTAGGTATGGGGCATGATAAATTTTATCCAAGCGATAACTTAAAACTGTACCAAAAAATTTGCACCGAGGGGTTGGTGGTATCAGAATATCCGCCTAATTTTGAGGCAAGCAAATACACGTTCCCCGAGCGTAACCGTATTATATCTGCACTAAGTGATGCGGTGATTATTATAGAAGCGGCTGCCAAGTCGGGTGCGTTGATTACGGCGGATAGAGCCTTAGAGCAAAATAAAGAAATTTTTGCTGTGCCTGCCAACATCACATCGCCAAAATCAATCGGCACTAATAAGCTTATCCAAAAAGGGGTTGCGCAGCTTTTGAGTGGAACAGAAGATGTTTTGGAATTTTTTGCCGTTAAAAATTCTAAAAATCAAACGCAACCCCCTATACTTCAGTTAGACATTTTTGAGCAAACCTTGTATACTATCCTTGCGGACGGTGAATTATCACGTGAGGAATGGTTTGAAAAAAGCAAATTCACCATCGCAGAATTTAATTCACTTGTAGTTAGTTTAGAGGTAAAGAGTGCTGTTATAGGTATGCCGGGCAACAAGTACCGAATAGCACAATGATAAACGGTTGTTTAACTAAACTATAAACATAAAGGGGTGTTGGTAAACAGCACAATCCCTTACAAAATACAAACACAACTATAGAAGGAATAGCATATTGAAATTAGTTATTATAGAAGGTGCTGGTAAAAAAGAAACCATAGAAAAACACTTAGGCAAAGGTTATCGTGTATTTGCAACCAAGGGGCATATTAGAGATTTGCCTGTAAATTCTTTGGCGGTAAACGTTAAAAAGAATTTTGAGCCTAAATATACCATTATGGAAGACAAGTTAGATATTGTCGAAAAACTGAAGTCGGAAGCTAAAAAATGCGACGGTGTTTTGCTTGCAACCGACCCGGACAGAGAGGGTGAGGCGATTTCGTGGCATGTGGCACATATTTTAGATATAGACCCTGCAGAGCCGCTTAGGATTGTATTTAACGAGATTTCTAAAAAAGCCATTACTGCCGCTGTAGAAAATCCGAGGGCAGTTGACCAAAGTTTGGTAGATGCCCAACAAGCAAGAAGGGTATTAGACCGTCTTGTAGGTTATAAATTATCGCCTGTACTATGTAAAAAAATTCAAAATAAATTGTCGGCGGGTAGGGTGCAATCGGTAACCCTAAAGTTGGTGGTAGAGCGAGAGCGTGAAATACGTAACTTTAAGCCCGAAGAATATTGGCCGTTCTTTTCGATGCTAGCAAAAAAGGATAGTCCTTTGCCCATAAAAGCAACGTTAGAAAAGCGTGACGGTAAAAAAATCAAGTTGACTTCTAAAGAGGAAGTAGACCAAGTTTTATCTATTTTGGACGGAAAAGCCTACACGGTTTCTTCTGTTAAAAAGTCGATTACCAAAACCCGTCCCGTTGCGCCATTTATTACTTCTAGCTTGCAACAAGACGCACTTAATAAATTGGGTTTTTCGCTTAAACAAACTTCTCAAATTGCCCAAGGGCTATATGAGGGCGTTGAAGCAGGCTCTGAGGGCAAGATTGCGCTGGTTACTTATATTCGTACCGACTCTACCCGTGTTGCGCCTGATGCGATTGCTAGCGCAAGAAGCTTTATTGCTAAACAATTTGGCGAAAAGTATGTGCCAGAAAAACCCAATTTTTATGCTTCTAAAAAAGGTGCGCAAGATGCCCATGAAGCTATCAGACCCATCAGTATAGAGCGTACGCCCGAAAGCTTAAAAGGTATATTGCCTAACCAACATTACAAGCTGTATAAACTTATTTATGAACGCTTTTTAGCAAGCCAAATGAGTGATGCGCAATACAATTCTTTATCGGTAGAAATTGCTGCCGATTGCTTTGGTTTTAAAGTAACAGGAAAAACACCTCTTTTTGCAGGTTATACTGCGGTGTATAGCATGTACGAGGGTGATAAAAAAGAAGAAGATGAATCTAGTGCCAACGTTAAATTACCTGACCTTATAGAGGGTGAAGTGCTAGATTTTAAAGAATATAAATTTGAGCAAAAGTTCACCAAGCCTCCTGCACGCTACACCGAGGCCAGTTTGGTAAAGGCCATGGAAGAAAAGGGTATCGGTAGACCTGCCACCTACACACCTACCATTACTGTGCTTACCAGTCGTAGCTATGTATCTAAAGAGGGTAAGCAACTTACGCCTACAGACCTAGGCGAAAAAGTGACGGATATGTTGGTGAAGTATTTCCCCGATATTATCAACGTTTCGTTTACGGCTTCTATGGAAGAAGAGCTAGATAAAATAGAAGATGGCGGCATGGTATGGCAAAGCGTTATCGCCCAATTTTATGAGGGTTTTGAAGAAAAGATTGCCACCGCTGTGGGGGACGGTTTTTCTTTAAAAACTCCCGATATTAAGACAGAAATTGAATGCGATAAGTGTGGCAATATGATGGTAATTAAGCACGGTAGATTTGGGCAGTTTTTGGCTTGCCCGGGGTTTCCTAAATGTCGCAACACCAAGCAAATAGAACCCAGCGGTGAAGCAGCAAGTAGTGCAGTAACCAACGTTTCTAACCAAAGTGCAACCGCCACCCATGATGGAGAAGCACCTCCGCCTGAGTCAGACTCTATGGGCAATTTTGAGGCGGCAGGTGCGCAACCTGTAGCCACTGTTACCGTTAAAGTGTTAGAAAGCACAGGTATTATGTGTGACAAGTGCGGTAAAGAAATGGTACTTAAAAACGGTAAGTTTGGTCCGTTTTATGCGTGCCCTGGTTATCCTGATTGTAGAAACATTAAAAGTGTAGAACAAAAAGAAGATTTTCCTATAGGCAATTGTCCTAAATGTGAAAAACCTCTTAAAAAAATTACAGCTAGGGGTAAAGCGTTTTACGGTTGTTCGGGTTACCCCGATTGTAGTTTTGCCTCGTCTAATCCTTTATTAGATGAAAAATGCCCCGATTGCGGAAGTCATACCGTGCGTAAAGTATTAAGTGACGGTATTTATGGCGCATGCGGTGCAAAAGGTTGTAAGCATAAAAAGAAAATAGCGGATAAAGATTCTACGGAAGATTCGACGCAACAGGGCTAAAAGATGGGTAAGCAAGTAGTTAAGGTAATAGGCGCAGGGCTTGCAGGCTGCGAGGCGGCATGGCAACTGGCTAAGCGTGGTGTGCAAGTAGAGCTTATTGAGTGTAAGCCGATTATAAAAAGTGCGGCGCATAGTTTAGACGATTTTTGTGAGTTGGTGTGTTCTAATTCGTTGAAATCTCTAGACCCTAATACGGCGCATGGGCTGTTAAAAACCGAGTTGGAAATGCTAGATAGCGTGGTGTTGGCTATAGCTAAAGAATCGCAAATTCCTGCGGGCAGTGCGTTGGCGGTTGATAGAAATGTATTTGCTAAAGCGGTAACTCAGCGTATCAAAGCGCACCCTAACATTACGGTGACGCACCAGTTGGTGTCAGCGTTTGATAAAACTCAACCTACAATCATTGCTACAGGCCCTCTCACTTTAGGGGATTTAGCCAACCAAATTAAAACAGAATTTGATGGTCATTTATCTTTTTACGATGCCGCCGCACCGATTGTTTCTTACGAAAGTATCGATTTTGATAGCGCATTTGTTGCCGACCGTTACGGTAAGGGAAGCGGCGATTACATCAACTGTCCCCTAGAGCGTGACGAATATTATGCCCTTGTAGAGGCATTAAATGTAGCAGAACGGGCAGAATTAAAAGAGTTTGAAAAAGATGCAAGCGGCGAGATTCCCGTATTTGAGGGTTGTATTCCTATCGAAATTTTAGCAAAGCGTGGGCGTGACACCATGCGATTTGGCCCTTTAAAACCTGTAGGTATTGTTAACCCTAAAACAGATAGGCGGCCTTTTGCCGTCGTGCAACTGCGCTCTGAAAATGCTTCTTGTAGTTTATACAACATGGTAGGTTTTCAGACAAACTTAAAATTTGGCGAGCAAAAGCGTGTATTTTCTCTTATTCCTGCACTAAAAAATGCCGAGTTTTTGCGGTACGGTGTTATGCATCGCAATACGTATGTAGATGCACCCCGTGTATTAAACGCTAGTTTTTCTTCTTTAAAATATCCTAATGTTTTTATCGCTGGACAATTGGCAGGTGTAGAAGGATACGTGGAGAGTGTGGCGAGTGGGCTGGTTAGTGGCATACACATGGCGGCGCAACTAAGTGGTAAGCGCATGCCCGAATTGCCTAACACTACCATGCTGGGTGCGCTTTGCCGTCATATTACCACCCCTAACCCAAATTTTCAACCGATGAATGCAAATTACGGTTTAATGTCGCCTATCGTCATGCGGGATAAAGCGGCACGCAAAGAGGCATACGCAACACGGGCGGTGCAAGATTTAAAGGAAATTTTGGTTGATTGGTTGCAGTAAAATAGGTTTTCTTTACAAACACCAATCACGTTTTCTAAAAACGTAATAAAATACTTTACATTTTAATATAACATACGGTATACTGTTATAAGCTAAGCATTAGCAGTAGCATGATAAACTAGAAAATTTCTCAATATAAACGGAGGATTCATATAAAATATGGCTCATTTAGATGGAACAACTATTGTTGCCGTTAAGCGTAATGGTAAAACGGTAATTGCAGGTGACGGACAGGTTACACAAAGTCAGTCTATGATTTTAAAAGGCAATGCGGTTAAAGTGCGCAGAATTTATGACGGCAAAGTGGTTGCAGGTTTTGCAGGTTCGGTTGCCGATGCCTTTAGTCTTTGCGGACGCTTTGAAGACATGCTTAAAAAGTATGGCGGTAATTTAACCCGTAGTGCGGTAGAACTTGCGCAATTGTGGCGTAGTGATAAAATGTTACGTCAGTTAGAGGCAATGTTGATTGTGGCTAACGAAAGCGAATTATTGATTGTATCGGGCATTGGTGACGTGATAGAACCCGAAAACGGCATTTGTGCGATTGGTTCGGGCGGTGCATACGCATTAAGCGCAGCGAGAGCATTGGCAGAAAACACCAAGTTATCTGCCCGTGATATTTGCGAAAAATCATTGCAAATCGCTGCCGATTTGTGTGTGTTTACCAACGGTAATTTTACCATTGAGGAGGTTTAAAAAAATATGCAACTTACCCCTATAGAAATTGTAAAAGAATTAGACCGTTATATTATCGGTCAAAAAGACGCTAAAAAAGCGGTGGCTGTTGCGTTGCGTAACCGTTTTCGCCGTAGTCAATTGCCCGAAAAAATGCGTGACGAAATTACACCTAAAAACATTATCATGAAAGGCCCTACAGGTGTAGGTAAAACCGAAATTGCCCGCAGGTTGGCAAGAATCGTTAAAGCACCTTTTATTAAAGTAGAGGCTACTAAGTTTACCGAGGTAGGCTATGTGGGTCGTGACGTAGAATCTATGATACGTGACCTTGCCGAAACTGCGGTAAGATTGGTACGTCAAGAAAAGCTGGAACAAGTTGAAGTAAAAGCCCGTGAAGCTGCCGAAAAAAAGGTAGCCGATGTTTTGTATACTGAGCGAAAAAAAGCGGCGCAAGAAACGCCCGATAAGCTGTTAAAGTCTACAATTTTAGAAGACGTTAAAGCAGGCAAAGAAGATAAAACTCAGTTAGAGTTAGAACTTTCTGATTCTGCTAAACCGATAGAAATGATGCCAGGTATGGGCGTTGAAATTAACATGAATGAGCTTTTTGGTGGCATGATGCCCAAAAAACGCAAAAAGCGCAAGCTTACGGTTAAAGAAGCGATTAAGGCTTTAATTTTAGAAGAAAGTGAAAAGTATTTAGATACCGATTCTATCAACACTGAGGCATTAAGACGTGCCGAGCAAGACGGTATTATTTTCATTGATGAAATTGATAAAATTGCAGGTAAAACGGGGCGTGGTGGCGGTGGCCCTGACGTTTCTCGTGAGGGTGTACAGCGTGATATTCTTCCTATCGTAGAGGGTAGCACGGTGCAGACCAAATACGGTGCATTAAAAACCGATTATATTTTATTTATTGCGTCGGGTGCGTTTCATATCGCTGATTTTTCAGACCTTATCCCTGAGTTACAAGGGCGTTTTCCTGTGTATGCAGAGTTATCTAATTTAACCAAAGAAGATTTTAAGATGATTTTATCAGAACCCGAAAATGCAATTACTTTGCAATATACAGAGCTTTTAAAAGTGGATAATATCAAATTAAAATTTACCGAAGATGCCATTGATGAGCTTGCGACGATTGCCGAGCAAGAAAACGAAATTAAAGAAAACATTGGTGCAAGACGTCTTCATACCATCATGGAAAAATTGTTAGAAGAACTTAGCTTTAACGCAGGCGGCGACCATCCCATGACCGAAGTGAAAATTGACCGCAAGTATGTAGCCGAACGTCTTTCTTCTGAAAAACATATACGTGATTTAAAAAAGTATATTCTATAAAAAAGCGTAAATATGTAGCTTACGTAGTGTGTAAGCATGTAGTTTATGTAAAGCGTAACTATACCGTTCATGTAGAATGCACACATGCGATTTATGCAATGTGTAAACATGTAATTTACGTAAAGCGTTATTATAGGGGTGGGTTGTTATCTGTCCCCACTATTTAAAAAATAGCTAGGAGCGTTACCTATGATTGATTTTAAACTTATCGAAAAATATGACCCCGAAGTTGCGGTTTCTATGGCACGGGAATTGAAGCGTCAGCGTGATAATATAGAACTTATTGCAAGCGAAAATTTTGTTACGCCCGCTGTTATGGCGGCGCAAGGCTCGCATTTAACCAATAAGTATGCCGAGGGCTACCCTGCAAAGCGTTATTATGGCGGCTGTGAATATGTTGACGAGGTAGAAAACATTGCTATTGAGCGTGCTAAACAATTGTTTGGTTGCCAGTATGCAAACGTGCAACCTCACAGTGGCGCAAACGCTAATTTAGCCGCTTATTTTGCTCTTTGCGAAGTAGGCGATACGATTTTGGGTATGAATTTGGCGCATGGCGGACATTTGACACACGGTAGCCCTGTTAATTTTTCGGGTAGAAATTACCGTATTGTACCATACGGCGTATCGGATAAAGACGAAAAAATCGATTACGATGCGTTAGCTGCTTTGGCAAAATCGGAAAAGCCTAAAATGATTATGGCAGGTGCAAGCGCATATGCTAGGCAGATAGATTTTAAAAAGTTCCGTGAAATTGCCGATTCGGTAGGGGCATATTTGGTTACAGACGTTGCACATATTGCAGGGCTTATTATAGCAGGCGAACATCCTTCGCCGTTTCCGCATGCGCATATCGTTACTACTACCACGCATAAAACTTTGCGTGGGCCTCGTGGCGGTATGATTTTAACCAACGATGAAACGTTGGCATTTAAAATTAATAAAGCGATTTTTCCTGGGCTTCAAGGTGGGCCGCTTATGCACGTAATCGCCGCCAAAGCGGTTGCGTTTAAAGAGGCATTATCGCCCGATTTTAAAACGTATCAAAAGCAAGTAATTAAAAATGCAAGCGCACTCTGTGCCACGCTTATTAAAAATGGGATTGATATCGTAAGCGGCGGTACTGATACGCATTTAATGTCTGTTAAGTTATTAAAGCACGATACTACGGGTAAAGAAATCGAAAAATTATTGGACGAATGTCGTATCACCGCCAATAAAAATACGATTCCTAACGACCCTCAATCGCCGTTTGTTACCAGCGGTGTGCGTTTGGGTACACCCTCTGTTACCACCCGTGGCATGAAAGAAGTAGAAATGAATGAAATTGGCGAGTGTATCGCAGATGTTATTCAAAACAAAACAGATGCAATTGCACGGGTAAAAAGTCGTGTAGACACCCTGTGCAAAAAATTCCCTCTGTATAAAGGTTTTTAAAATTGTATAAATAACCACCAAAAAGCTAGAACGCACACAAATACACGTTCTAGCTTTCTTTGTATGCAATCGCCATATTTTTTTATAAAGAGCAAGACACCATTGAATATTAACGATAATGTATAGACATTGTGCGGGTCGCACCCCGAGTGCGACCCCTACAGGATTGTTACTGCCTTTGTATAATGAATAATCATTTTTTTAGTTTTTAAATTTTGTATCGTTAAATTTTAATGTTGCAAAGCACACCGAAGGTATAATTTCTAAGTTTTGAATAGCATTTATCACCACGAAAATTTAGTCCCTTTCTAAAAATAATTATTTTTGTTGTTAAGCAAATCCAAACTTAATCTACTATATGTTTGACGTAAAGGCATGTTTATGTTAAAATAGTTAAGATATGTTAGCAATAGATATTCAAAAAACAAAAAATCCTAAACAAAAACCGCTTGATTCTGCTTCTCTTGGGTTTGGTAAAATTTTTACTGACCATATGCTGATAGCAGATTATATAGACGGCAAATGGACAAAGCCTGTTATTTCCGAATTTAAGCCTATAGAAATGCATCCTGCAACCGCTGTGTTGCATTATGGCGCAGAGGTTTTTGAGGGGCTAAAGGCGTATCGCCGCCCCGATGGTAAGGTACAGATGTTTAGGCCATTAGAAAATTTAGCTCGCTTAAACGATTCGGCAGACCGTATTTGCTTACCTAAAATTGTAGAAAGCGATTGGCTGGATATGCTAAACGCATTTGTAAATCTAGAGCGTGATTGGGTGCCTGCAACAGCAGGGGCTTCACTTTATTTACGTCCTTTTATGTTTGCGTTGGACGAATTTTTGGGCGTTGCTCCGCCTAAAAAGGTGCGCTTTATGTTGATAGCTTCGCCTGTGGGCAGTTACTATAGTGGTGGGCTGAACCCTGTGCGTATTTTGGTAGAAGAAACGGACGTGCGTGCTGTGCGTGGCGGTACGGGGCATATTAAGTGCGGTGGCAATTATGCGGCAAGTTTACGTGCCAACCATAACGCTCTTAAAAAAGGTTTTGAGCAAGTATTGTGGTTAGATGCCGTAGAGCGTAAGTATATAGAAGAAGTAGGTGCTATGAATGTAATGTTTAAAATTGGCGATGAAGTGCTTACGCCCGAGTTAGGCGGTTCTATTTTGCCAGGCATTACTAGAAAATCGTGTATCGAAATTTTAAAAGCGCAGGGCATGCGTGTAACAGAGCGCAGGATTTCTGTAGAAGAACTTGTTTCTGCAGCTACAAACGGTACGCTATTAGAAAGTTGGGGTACAGGTACCGCCGCCGTGATTGCGCCTATAGGCGAATTTAACGTGGGCGGGAAGTCTTACTGTATTGCAGGTGGAAAGATTGGTACAACTACACAAAATTTATACGATACGCTAACCAATCTGCAATGGGGAAAAACAGAAGATAGGTTTGGTTGGACGCAGTTGGTTTTATAAGTAACCAGAGCTAACACTGTGTATTAGCGGAGATATCCCTATTTTTTAAGGCACATTTTAAGGAGTTATCATGCATAAAGAATTAGTAAATATTACAATGGGAGAAATGCTAGAGCAAACAGCCTGCAAATTTCCCACCCGACAAGCGGTTAAATATATGGAAACGCAGTACGATAAAACGTATTACGAGTTTAATGCCGAGGTAGATAAGGTAGCCAAAGGCTTAATGGGTATGGGCTTTAATAAAGGCGACCATGTGGCAGTTTGGGCAACCAATTATCCCGAGTGGCTGGTACTACTTTTTGCTACCGCTAAAATTGGCGTAGTTTTGGTTACGGTTAACACCAATTATAAGGCGCAAGAATTAGAGTTTTTGTTAAAGCAATCGGATTCTAAAGGCGTGTTTATTTGCGATGGTTTAAAAGATATCGACTGCGAAAAAATTATGTATTCGATTGTTCCTGAACTTAAAACCTGTAAAAAAGGGCAGCTAAAATCTCAAAAATTACCCCGTCTTAAAACAGTGGTGTCTTTTGATAACACCTATGACGGTATTTATCACTGGAACGAGATTGAGAAGTTTGGCGTTTTGGTTACAGAAGAAGAGTTTATAGAAAGAAAAGCAAGTTTAACGCCCGATGACGTTATCAATATGCAGTATACTTCTGGTACAACAGGGTTTCCGAAAGGTGTTATGCTTACGCATAAAAATATTGTAAACAATGGTTTTGCGATTGGTGCATGCATGAAATTTACCGAAAAAGACCGTCTTTGTATCCCTGTACCGTTTTTTCATTGTTTTGGGCTGGTATTGGCGATATTGGCATGTGTTACGCACGGAAGCACCATGTTGCCGCTACTGTATTATTCTCCCTTAAAAGTTATGCGCACCATAGAGTATGAAAAATGTACCGCACTACATGGTGTACCTACCATGTTTATTGGTATTTTAGAGCATCGTGACTTTGACAAATACGATTATTCTACCTTGCGTACGGGTATTATGGCGGGTAGTCCTTGCCCTATTAAAGTGATGCAAGACGTTATCGAAAAAATGAACATGAAAGAGATTACCATTGCGTATGGGCAAACGGAATCTTCGCCTGTATGTACGCAAACTACGGTGGAGGATTCTATCGAGAAGCGTGTTAAAACAGTGGGTAAAACCTTGCCTTTTATGGAAACTAAAATCGTGAATCCTGAAACGGGTGAAGAGGTTGGCGTAGGGGTAGACGGCGAGTTTTGTGTACGTGGCTACAACGTTATGAAAGGCTATTACAAGTTAGATGACGCAACCCAAGCAGCGATTGATAAGGACGGTTGGTTGCATACGGGCGATTTGGCACGTGTGGATAAAGACGGTTATTATAAAATAACGGGCAGAATAAAAGACGTAATTATTCGTGGTGGCGAAAATCTTTTCCCTAAAGAGATAGAAGATTTTATCTATACGCATAAAAGCGTAAAGGACGTTTCGGTGGTTGCGGTACCTAGTTTGCGTTACGGCGAAGAGGCTTGCGCTTATATCATTTTAAAAGCGGGGCAAAAAGCAACCGAGAAAGATATTCTTAAATATGTAGGCGATAATCTTGCCAAACATAAAGTGCCTAAGTATGTGTTATTTGTTGAAAAATTCCCCTTAACAGCAAGCGGAAAAGTACAAAAATTCATCTTGCGTGAAATGGCAGTAAAAGAGTTAAAGCTAGAAAATGAGAGTACAGAAACAGCCTAAATAGGTAAAAAGTGTTTTGTGGAATTAAGGTAGATATGCAAAGAAATCCTAGGCAGATTAAAATTTTAGAACTGATAGCAAGTAATGTAATCGAAACACAAGAAGATTTAGCCGCAAGTTTGGCTTCTGAGAATTTTTCGGTTACACAGGCGACTATTTCAAGAGACATTAAAGAGTTAGGTTTAATTAAAGTTACGCACCACGACGGGCGACAAAAATACGCTAGACCTGTAGACCCTAAAGGCGTACAACAAAAGGTGGTGGGGCTGTTTGTACAAGCTACTCTTAGTGTAGATTATGCCCTTAATTTGGTGGTGATAAAAACATTAAGCGGCAGTGCCAATGCTGCGGGGTTAATGGTGGATAGGTTAGAGCATACGGGTGTTTTAGGTTGTGTGGCAGGCGACGATACAGTTATGATTGTGTGTAAAACCGAAAGCTCTGCCGCCACATTGGTAGAGGCGTTGCAGGATATTTTGCGCAACTATTAGGGTGTTTTTAAAAACGGCATGATAAAAATTACATTGCGGCCCGTAACTAACTATCACTGCTTGAATATACTTTATATTATTTATCATTACAAACAATTTGGTACATTTACAAATAATTTGGTACATTTCAAACAATGCGCATCCGCAGAGGTTGTATTCCTGTGCGACCCACACAATATCTAGAAATTATCGTTAAAATGACAGCACCGCCATTATTACTATTTTGCCTATTGATTTTCAATATGCTTTAAACAATGCGTAGGGGTCGCAGTCCCCTGCGACCCGCACAATATCAGAGGAATCTACATATTGATAATAATTTCTAGTTGCAAGGTAGCGACTATTGGGCACGAAAATATAGCACTGCCATATATAAAAAAACACCGAGAGTTTAATATTCTCGGTGTTTTTTTAGTTAGGTTACAAAATAGGGTAGTGCTAAATTTTTAGGATAACTCGCCGCACCTGTAACTAAAAATCATACCTTCGGTGTGCTTCGCAGCATTAAAATTTAGTCCTCTCCAAAATAGAGCATATGGCTACAAGCTCATATAGGTTTATGTTACACGTGCTCTTGTTGTGTGCGTCTGCCACAGCCGCAATCGAAATCTTGTGGCGTGGGTTGAAAAGGCATTTCGCCCATATTGCAACCACCTATAAATTGAGGCTCAAATGAAGTCCTCTGACAACCACAGCCACCACGATTGTCGTGCCTATCGTTGCACCTGTTGCAAGCACTTTCGCACCTGTTTTCACAACCACATCTGCACCTATTGCATCTGTTTTCGCAACCACAGCCGCACCTATTGCGTCCTCTTCCACCAAATAAACAACAAAACATAAAAATTATTCCTCCTTAGTTAATGGGTGTAGTAAATTACTTAATCACACCCCACAATGCAGTATATGTACAAGATTAGTATAAAGTGCAGTATTTTTTGTGTAGGAATAGCCACAAAATCCTTCTCACATTAAACACAATTTAAAATTCTATTGTGCAATTTGCTTTGAAATTTGATTTTAATATTTGGGACTTCTAAATTTTAATGCTGCGAAGCACACCGAAGGTATAATTTTTAATTACAGGTGCGGTTATTTGGTACGAAAATTTAACACTGCCTAATATGCAAATGTNAAAATTTTTTGGTGCTTATATCNTACTTTAAGTAGTCTTTTTAGATGCAACGTGCTATACTANAGTTATGNAAACTTCTTCTGGTTTAAAAATAGGGTGTCATTTAAGTATTTCGGGCGGATATTTGGCTACTGCCCAAACGGCTGTGTCNATAGGAGCCAATACNTTTCAGTATTTTAGCCGTAACCCTAGGGGTGGTGCGGCACGAAGTGTCGATTTGGTGGATATAGCNAGTTTTAAAGAATACGCTACAGCGCACGATTTATTACCTGTGCTTGCCCATGCTCCGTATACGCTAAATGCGGGTTCTGCTTCTGAACATACCCGAAATTTTGCCGAAATTTGCCTAAAGGGCGATTTGCAAACCCTTAACTTATTGGGTGCTGGTGCTACGCAGTATACGTTTCACCCAGGGAGTCATACAGGTTTAGAAAAGCAAGAAAGCATGGCGCACATTGTGGGTATTCTTAATAAAGTGATAGAAACCGATACGCAATGTTCCATTTTATTAGAGGCAATGAGCGGCAAAGGCAGTGANATTGGCGCAAGTTTTGTAGACCTTAAAACGATTATTGACGGCATAGCGCAAAAGGATGCTATGGGTGTGTGTTTAGATACTTGTCATCTGTATGCGGCGGGTTATGATATTGTAGAAAATTTAGACGGTGTGTTAGAAGAGTTTGACAGCGTAGTAGGTTTAGCACGCATTAGAGCGGTGCATTTAAACGATAGTATGCATACTTTAGGGGCACACAAAGACCGTCATGCCCGTATTGGTGAGGGTACGATAGGTGCAGACGCTATCGTGCGCTTGATTAATCACCCTACATTAAAACATTTGCCTTTCTATTTAGAAACTCCGTGCGAGCTAGATGGCTATGCACAGGAGATTACATTTTTGCGTAGCAACTACAGTATATAATATGCTTGCACAATGTCAAAAAATGCGCTATAATAAAGATATGCAGTTGGATTTTAGTACACGAATGAATGGCTTAAACGGTAATGCCACCCGAGAAATATTTAAATTGCTTACAAGGCCAGAGATTGTTTCGTTTGCGGGAGGGTTACCGTCTAATGAATGTTTGCCCATAGAGGAGATTGCTGAGATTAGCAATACGTTGCTTAAATCTAAGCACGCTACCCGCATATTGCAATACGGTACAACCGAGGGTTTTGTAGATTTAAAAGAAGCACTTTTAACGCATGTAAAAGGAGTAGGCATTACAAACCAAACATTAGATAACTGCTTGGTAATTAGCGGTGGGCAACAAGGGTTGTATTTGGCACTAAGTAGTTTTATTGATAAAGGCGATGTTGTGTTGGTAGAAAATCCTACCTATTTGGCTGTTCTGCCCATGATTCAAGGTTTTGAGGGAAAAGCAGTAGGCGTAAACGCCACAGAGAACGGCTTGGATTTAGCCGACTTAGAAGAAAAAATAATTAAGCATAAGCCTAAAATGTTGTACGTAGTGCCTACCTTTTCTAACCCCACAGGCAAAACCTATTCGGTGGAAAACCGTAAAAAGATTGCGGAGTTATCGGCTAAGTATAACGTGATCGTGATAGAGGACGACCCGTATTCCGCTTTGCGGTTTGAGGGTAATGCTCTTGTTAGCATTAAAAGTTTTGATACTATCGGAAACATTATATACATTTCTAGTTTTTCTAAAACTCTTGCCCCTGGGCTTAGGGTGGGTGTGGCGATAGGCGACGCACACATTATTCGTAAGATGGTTATTTTAAAGCAAAGTGCAGATTTACATACTTCTAATTTATCGCAAGCGATTGTATTAGAGTGTTTAAAGCAAAATCTTATTGCCAAAAGCGTTAAAAAAAGTATGCCGATATATTTGCAACGTAAAAACGCTATGGTTGCGGCGATTCAAGCGTACATGCCCAAAAGTTTTAAGTTTACTAACCCCGAGGGTGGACTTTTTATTTGGGGCGAGTTTGAAAAGGGTGTGGACACGGTAGCGTTATTTAAAGAGGCGATAGATAAAAACGTTGCCTATATTCAAGGACAAGTATTTTTTGCGGAGAATGTACACAAGCAGGTGGATGCGCTGGCTTATAAAAATACGATTCGTCTTAACTATTCTACCGAAACTCCTAGCAGCATTACAAGCGGCATTCAAAATTTATCAAAGATATTTAGTTAATCGTTGGATTAACGCAAGGAAATAGTAACATGAAAACTTCTACTACCCCCAATAAAATTTCTAAACAAGATACTCAAAATGCATTAGATACACTGTACGCACGTGGTTTTATTAAGCAAACTGTATACGAAGAAGATTTACGTAAGCTTTTAGATACGCAAAAAGTATCTTTTTATGTGGGCTTTGACCCTACCGCCGACAGTTTGCATATTGGGCATTATATTCCAGTTATGGCAATGGCGCATATGCAACGGGCAGGGCATACGCCTATTGTATTGATGGGCGGCGGCACGGGTATGATTGGTGACCCTTCTAGCCGTACAGACATGCGTTTACTGATGACCAAAGAGACGGTAGAGCAAAACGTGGCGGCGTTTGAAAAGCAAATGCAACGCTTTTTTAGTTTTGAGGGCAAGAATGGTGCCGTGGTTGTAAATAATGCGGATTGGCTTTTAAACTTAAACTATGTAGATTTTTTGCGTGATATTGGCGTGTATTTTTCGGTAAATAAAATGTTAAGTGCCGATTGCTTTAAATCAAGGTTCGAGCGTGGACTTAACTTTTTAGAGTTTAACTATATGCTTATGCAAGCGTATGATTTTTTGGTGTTACATCAAAAGCATGGTACACTTTTGCAGATGGGCGGTAATGACCAGTGGAGCAATATTCTAGCGGGTGCTGATTTAATTAGGCGCAAAGAGCAAAAAGATGCCTATGCTATGACGTTTACTTTGTTAGAGACTTCGGACGGGAAAAAAATGGGTAAAACGCAAAAAGGTGCGTTATGGCTTGATGCTAATAAAACTACACCTTACGAGTTTTATCAATACTTTAGAAGTATAGAAGATGTTAAGGTAGAAGAGTGTTTAAAACTACTTACCTTTTTAGAATTAGAAGAAATTGCAGTGCTGGTAGCACACAAAGACCAACGTATTAACGAGGCGAAAAAACGCCTAGCGTACGAGGTTACTAAGCTTGTTCATGGCGAGGAGGCGGCTGAAAAGGCGCAGAAAGAGGCTTTAGCCGCATTTAGTGGCGATACTAGCAGTATGGCCGCCGTTGAGATTGCAGTCGGTAGCGATGCTACCATTGTAGACATCATGGTACTTTGCAAGCTAGCCAAATCCAAATCGGAGGCACGTCAGCTTATTGTGGGCGGTGGTGTTAAAGTGGGTGACGAAAAAGTAATCACCCATGAGCAAAAAGTTTCTGACTTTACAAAAGACCAAGAATTTGTGATTCATAAGGGTAAAAAGCATCACTTAAAAGTAAAAATATCTTTATAAACTTAGTTGAGGCAAGTTAATCAGTCCATTCATTATTCAATGTATGATTTTACAATTTTATGATACATAAACCCCATTTGCAATTAGAAATTTTTTATGAAAAATTAAAATTTCTTCCAATTTAAAAACTATAGGCAGGCGTATACCCTTGAAACGTAAATATTCAGCACCCTCTATATCGCTGTTAAAACAGCGTAAAGATACCCAATTTGTTAATCTGCGTGATGTACTTACAGGCGCAGAAAATAAAGGCACTAGCAATAGTCCTCTTAATTTTGCTTTGGGCAAAGCACAAAGTGGTCAGTATACTATGGCACCTTTATCCGACATCGAACATTTGCTTATTGGCGGTGCGGCAGGCACGGGCAAAAGTGTTTTTATAAACGCTCTTATCACAAGCCTTTTATATAAGTGGGCTCCATGGGAGTTAAGGTTGTGTCTTATCGACCCTAAAAAGACAGAGTTTGCCCAATATAAGGGTTTGCCACATGTTTTGGGCGGTACGATTATAGAATCAGATTGGCAGGCGATTAATAGCTTACAATATTTAAAAAAGCAAATTGAGTTGCGCCAAACACTTCTTTCGGATAGTAAGCATAAGAGCATTGTAGAATACAATAAGGCTGCGCATGTTGCCAAAGAGTTTGACCGTAAAATGCCCTATATTGTATTAGTGGTAGATGAGTTTGCAGATTTAATGCTGAGCGGTAAAGAAGAGTTCGAAAACCTTATTAACCATATTGCCCAGCGTGGTAGCAATGTGGGCATTCATTTGGTTTTGGCAACTGCCACAACCGATTCTATCGTTTTATCGGGTACGATTAAGGCAGGAATTGGCGGCAGGGTTTCTTTTTGGGTTCCGTCTTCCACAGATTCTCGTAACATTTTAGATAGTTCGGGTGCAGAAAATTTGTTGGGTCATGGCAATATGCTGTACTCTAGTGGTGTAGAAGACCCTGTAGAGATGCGAGGGGCGTATGTGTCTTTGGAAGAAATTCGCCAAATTGTAGAGCGTATTCGTACGCAAAACGAGAGCGGGGAAGATACTGAATATTTGAGCGTTGTGAATGCATTGGGTGAAGATGGCAAAATGATTGTCGCTGCCAGTAGCGTTGAAGAGGATGACCCTTTACTTGCGGACGTATTAAAGGCGGCGATTACATCGAATGGTATTTCGATTGGTTTTGTACAACAAAAGTTTGCGCTAGGATACGCTAGGGCGTCTACGATTTTAGAGCAATTAGAAGAAAAAGGATATATTACAGCTTTAGTGGCGGGTTCGGCGCAGGTTGTTATGACGCAAGGTGAGTTTTGTGCTTTGTATCAGGTAGACCCTGATAGTTTTGAGCAACCTCAAAAGTCTGGCAAGCGCACTAAAAAACCTTCTGTGCAAAAAAATAGCCAAACCGTACAAGTGATAAAATCTGTCGAACCTGTGCGCAACGTTCCTACTGAAGTTTCTGCGCAAGCTAAGATATCTATGGACGCTTTAGAAGAAGCGGAAGTGTTGCAAATAAAAGAAAGCATGGGTACTAATTTGCAGTCGTTAGAGGCAGATATTCCCGAAAAAAATGCGATAGAAGAGCGTGCCACTAAGGGCTATATTGCAAGTATGTTAACGGAAGTGCAAGACGTATTTACGGAAGCACATGTTCCTACCTATGCAGTAGATATTGTAGAGCAACATGCCAACAACGTGCCAGAAAAAGTGCAAGCGCAAAGTGCGTATCCTATGGCTACCGAGGCCGCCTTTGCGGTTACGGCGTCCTGTGCGCCTATCCCCCAAACAGGCGCACGTATTAGGGTGGTGCATGCGGGCAATACGGCAATGCGCCTTACCAAAAATTTGTGCCAAAATGTTCCCGATTATATAGAGTGTATTGCCGTAGATACCGATGTGGTATATGACCATCAAAACGGATTAAAATCAAGCTACCGTGCGCTGAAAAGTGGTTTTTCGGATTCTGAATTTGGTAAAAAATCGATCGTAGAAAATGATTTATTACTTATTCAAGATGGTATTGATGCAGTGTTTGTGGTTGCGCAATTGGGTAGTGGTACAGGTGGCGGTGCGGCTGCGCCCATTGCTGGATTTTCTAAAAAAGAAGGGCTTTTAACGTTGGCATTTGCCGTAATGCCCTTTGAGTTTGAAGGGGAAACCCGATATTCGGTAGCACAACGAGAATTAAACGAATTGCAAAACAATGCCGATGTCGTGATAAAAATCAATCCGAACACGTTGATTGCAAGTCACGGTACGGTATCCATTGCCGATGCTTATGCAGAGATAGAAAAAACGATAGAGCGTATCATATTGTCGTTTAGTAGATTGATAGCTTTCCCTGGTTTTATAGACCCCGATTTTGGTGAAATTTATGCCGCTTTGTCTAATAAAGGTATTGCACATTTTGGTTTAGGTGAGGCTACGGGCGCAAATCGTGTAGAGAAAGCATTGGCAGCCGCTACCGATTGTCAGTTTTTGGGTACAGGCATTGAGGGTGCTAAGCATATCATTTTACACATTGTAGGTGGTAGCGATTTATCACTTGGTGAAATTGCATTGGCACAAAAAACTCTCAAAGAATCTGCTCAAGAAGCCCGCATTACATTAGCTGCTGATAGTCGCCAAGATGAGGCAGGCATTAAGATTATGTTAATTGCGACAAAGTAACCTTGTAACCTTTTTAACTATGGTTGCATATAACTGTTATTGGAATTTTTCTACATAGGAGAAGTGATAATGACAGGATTATTTTGGCTGAATGCGATTTTTTTGGTAGCGGCGTTGTCTTTAGATGCTTTTGTTGCTGCGTTTTCGTACGGTGTTAATAAAATAAAAATTCCGCTTAAATCGGCACTGATTATCACTTTTGTGTGCAGTGCCGTTTTAGCTATTGCTTTATATTTAGGGTATGCATTAGGCGGCTTTATTCCAGCAAACGTTGCCAAAGGTGTAGGCATAGGATTACTTATTTTAATTGGAGTAATTAAGTTATTTGACAGTCTATTAAAAAGTTATGTAAAAAAGCATCAAAATTTAGATAAAAAGGTGAATTTTAAATTTTTTTCGTTACGCTGTATTTTAAGCATTTATGCAGACGAAACCCAGGCAGATGTAGATGAATCTAAAATATTATCCGTAAAAGAGGCAACGGGGCTAGCAATCGTACTTTCTTTAGATAGTTTAGGGGTAGGTTTTGGCGCAGGACTTTCTTCTAGGGGTTTACCATGGATTATTGCACTTAGTTTTGCAATGGGAGTGACACTGGTTTATTTGGGTGCATTTTTAGGGCGTGTAGTTGCAAAAAAATCTAAATTAAATTTGTCTTGGTTAAGCGGAGCAATACTCATAACATTGGGTATTTCCAGAATTTTCATGTAAAGGTTGTATAGCGAGGGCAGGTGACACCCTTTTTGCCTGTTAGTTATAAAATAGAGTCTTATGGGAAGAATAAAAACGACTATAAATTAAAGAGTTGTCAGTAATAAAAAGATACTTTAATGCGGAAAGTATTTTTGTATAGTTTTGGTTATGGCTTAAAGTATTTACTACTTTTTTTGTTTTTTTATAGAAAATGCATCTCATAAAGTTTGTCTAGCTTTTGGAATGCATTTTAAGATTTAGCTTAAAGCTTAATATGATGCATAAGATGGAATCTTGAGTGGGTTTGAGTGAGCCTGAAAAATTCAATTTGATTGCTTGCAAAAGAACCCTTTTTGAATGTATTAATGATACTTTTTATTGATGTTTTTTAAGGCGCAAAAATACATGGGGTTATTTGACACTCTGTTAAATGTATGGTATACTACAATTAACAAGTAGTTTATA